>Ga0351890_10016_pt2 | contig 63217 bp, 52 predicted proteins | sample TotcelFGM3001M15_FD_206743 | JGI IMG/M metagenome (GOLD analysis project Ga0351890, IMG submission 206743) | Enriched cells from coal bed in the Powder River Basin, Montana, United States - Total cells FGM rep3 HSBNCT.FGM.300.1.M15 ...
ATATTAATAATCGCGTATGTCGGCAGTGTATTTTTCATCATCCTAAATTTAATCTTGCTCTTTTAAACGATAATAAAAAACTTGAACTTGAAATTATAAAACTGTCTTCTTTAACCCAATCAAAAGTGAACAATGCGATCAAGCTGATTAATAAGATTGATCTATTAGAAAAAGAAATTCTTAGAAAAGACGTTGAACTTAATAAATTGCATAATTATCATTATTATCGAAGACAACTAAATAGTCTTATAGATAAAAGCGTACAACAAAATAAACATTTTGATCAGCAAAAAATGTTGCCATATGTGCCAGGAATGAGTAGTGGTTATGAAAGAGTATTATTAAAAAATATATGTATTCACTTTTAGTTTAAATAGTGGGCTATTATTATGATCAGATAGAACCACCCACGGAAGCTAAATGTCAGCTTGATACCAGATTCGCAACGAAGATCACTCCAAACGCCATTTCACCGAGGCTGGCTAAAATAATGACGGTATCCAGACCGACCGCCAACAGTAAGATTTGCGACACCATCCTTCGTGGCTAATGGTGGTGAATGATTACAATCTGATTTCTATTTAAGAGCTTAATACCGGCAGTTAACTTGGCGGTGCCTGGAAATATTACCTATATTTACAAGATACATCAAGCGAAGTTCCAAGGAGGAAATATGACATTAAAAATCGATGGTATTTTTATTCCTGATACTAAGTTGGCGAGGGAAGCGACAGAGCTGGTACGAGCTACTGAAAATGATTTATTATTTAATCATTCCAGTCGTGTGTATTATTGGGGAGCCTTAGCAGGTAAGCAACGAGAATTAAAATATGATGCTGAATTGCTATATGTTGGATGTTTGTTTCATGACATGGGATTGACTCTTCAGTATGGTAGTCGTGATAAGCGATTTGAAGTTGATGGGGCAAATGCAGCTCGTGATTTTTTGAAAAGTCATGGCATTGCCAAACGGGATATTGATTTGGTGTGGACATCAATTGCATTGCACACTACACCAGCTATTCCTGAATTTATGGAGCCGGTTATCGCATTGGTAACTGCGGGAGTAGAAATGGATGTTCTGGGAATAAATTACTCAGACTATGACAATGAAACCAGGGAGAAAGTTGTTAATAAATATCCCCGCACAGATAATTTTAAAGAAGATATCATACAGGCATTCTATAATGGCATTAAAAATAAAACCCAAACAACATTTGGCAATGTGAAAGCCGATGTTATTGCTGACAAAGATCCATCATTTAAACCTTATAATTTCTGCAGCATTATTCGTAACTCCCAGTGGAAGTCATAAGGGTTGTGTTGCCAGTTTTGCTGTTTGTAGCGATATTATTTAGTTCTCCGCAAAGTTTTTTCTTTTTGAAAATTTAAATTTATTTTTCGATTTTTTACTCTCAGTGAGGTCGATATGCAAAACCTAGAGTCAAGCACTTCAACACCCAAACAGCAATCTAAATTCCAACAAATTGACTATCAAGTCAAAACCCTTGTTGATTATTTAAAAGACAAACCTAAGGATATTTATCAGATTTGGGGACTTTGTGACAAAATTGCTGATCAATATAAGGAAGAATTAGAAGAAGCAAGAAAAAAAACTCAACATAAAGAAACAGGTGTCGCTGCATTTATTGCAACACTACCTAAAATTTCTTTTCCTACACTCGATTTTACATTTGAAAAAGATCCAACTTACGAACCTAACTTTACTATCTTACGTAGAATCTTTATGTTACAGCCTTTATTATTACGGATGGCAGATGGGTGTAAATTTATTACTTATATTCGGAATGCGAAGCCTCTGATTGAAGAAAATGAAAGAAATGGAAAAGAATATTGTAGTTATTATTGGTTGTTAGATAATTTTGAAAAATTAAAAGAACTTATGTATGAAGATGATTTTGCTGAATTTTTTGCATGTTGTTGTGAATATCAGAAGTGTTGTAATGGGACTGAATTTTCAGAGTTAGAAAATGAATTTAAAAAATTTTGGAAAGAAGAAAAACATAAAATGGAAGAGAAGAAGCCCATCTCCAAGCCACAGTCTTTGCAGGTTTCATCACCATCTCAATCTATAAAGCTCTCACGGCCATTTAATTCTTCCTCTCAATCTGGGGAAAAGCTAGCCCAATTTTCAACTTATGGTTCTCAGTATCCTGCTCGAATTCAATTATGTTGCTCTGATATCATAAAAGAAATGATTAAAGTACAAAAGGAGCAAGGAAAAGGCCAAGATAAGTTACCTGAGGAATTCGATCAGATGCTAATAAATCTCAAAGAGATAGTTCGTGTTTTTAGAATGTCGATACAATCTTTCCAAGTGAAGTTTGAAGATAAAGACGCAAAAGATTTAACGTTATTCTATCGAGGTAGAATAGATGCAGTAAAGAATCCTGCAAGTGGAATTTTTGACCCTTCGCCAACATTTGATTCCCCGAAAAAAATTGAACCGGCAAAAGAATGGCTAGCTGATTCTTTAAGCACTAAAGAAGAAGATGCTCTTGCAACAAAAGAGAATAAAAAGGATTGGCGTAAAGGAATGCGAATGAGAAAAGAAAACCCAAACGGTAGAGCAACATGTGTTGGACTTTTTGACGGTAGTAGCAATGTTCTTCCTACACCACCAAAACCTTCTCTTCTCAACCAAGAAGTTACGAGTGTTCCAGTTCCAGCATCAAGGGGAGTTGGAATGTGGCAGGGGGAAAAAGATCCCAAGCCAACTCCAAAATTGCAAGCTAGTTCTCCAACTACAAAAAATGAAGATTATCGACTTCAAAAAAACAAATGAGGCTCAAGTTCATTTAGTGTAGTGTAGAATTTTCCTAGCTTATAGGGCATGGTCATATATTAGCCTAATGAAGCCGGATGAATACGCAGATTGGTATATTTCAGATCGACGATAACAATTTATTTTTTCTTTTATTTTTGCTAAATGAAATTCAATTGTTTTAGGCGAAACACATTTTAAAATTGCAATTTCCTTTGCCGTCTTTCCCAGTAAAAAATGCTTTAAAACAGAGGCTTCATGCTTGGTAAATAAGATGTTGGCAAACTGATAATGAGTTTCATAACCTTGTGCCAATAAAGGTTTTTCACAAACGACTTCTAATAAATATTCATGGTATGGAAAAGCATGATTTCCACTATGTTGATAAGTTTTTAAATAATGCTGAACAGCTTCATTTAAAAAGTGATCTTGTTTTCTTAAGGGTACAAATTTCCTATGGGATGCCCACGTTGCAAACCACTTGCATAACATATCAGCATGCGAAAAATCAGTTTTATATCGATCAAATTCTACTTTATGAATAATAAATCCTGTATTTTGCAGTAATGCACAACATTCGCTGGCGGTAATTTCTGCATAATATGGCATGAATTTATTAAAATACAATTTCCATTTTGCCTCTTGAGAAATTTGATAAAATATACAGTCATTTTTTAATCGGCCATGCAAAGCAAAAAACTGAAGAAATGCTTTTCCTCCTGGTTTTAATGATCGGTAAATGTTTTGCATAACGTTAACTTTATCTTGAATCCAATGAAGGCAACTAAAACTAACTACAGCATCATAATGCTCTGTGCAGTTAAGAAATAGCGCATCAACTGCTTCAAAATTCAGATTAGCGAGTTGATGTTGAGTTTTTGCTTTTTCTATTTCATCGGAAATATTGTCGATTGCTACAAATTTGGATTGTTTATAGCGTTGTGCTAGATAGGCGCTTAAGCTGCCTTGTCGGCATCCTATATCCAAAATATTTTTATAATGACTAATATCAAATTTCTTAATGAAATTTTCACCCCACTGAAAAACAGGCGAAGTATTGGTAGAATTATTTTCTTTTAATAACGTGATCATAGTAAGTATAGAGAAACATTATCTTTTATTTTGAATAAACAACATTCGCAGATTTTGTTTGGCAGAAATATTTTGAATTGACTACTTCTTCCCATTGTTGAATTTTTCCGTTATGTAGTGTAAAGATTGCCATGACATTTGCCGGATAATAAATTCCTTTATTATCATATATATCTTCATCAAAATGTACAATCAGCTTATTTTCAACACTCATGATTTCAAGCAAAGGGAAACCTATTTTTCCTCGAATATTTTTGACAACTTCTTTAAAGTGAGACTCAAATTGAGCATAACCGGTATATACAGTCTTTCCATTAATAATAAGTGTGGTATCTGGATCAAAATATTTCTCTGTCATATTCTGTGAAAGAGATTTTCCTCCATCTGCCCAAAATTTATTGAGATAAAGAAAAGCATTAGTAATTAACCTTTTTTGAGACGGAGTCACATGGCTATCTGTCTTGATTGCAATGGGCTTCTCTTCTTGAGCAAAAGCAGTCAAACTTAATAAATATAAAAATATACTTATCGCGAATTTAATTGTCATATATCAACCTAAACGTGTAAAGTCCATTGGATTGAATTCAGGTCATCTTTGTAATCTAGACCTGTATTCAACTGATAAGTACAACTTTTGTGAACTTAATAATTAAGTGATTGATTTGCAATCTTCTCTGGTTATTATCGCGAGATTTGTAATATGTTTGCACGGATTGCTTCTACCAGCAAGGGTGAGGTGAGATTAATTAAAAAATAAAATTGATATGCACAGAATTTTATTTTAAAATCATTTAGTTAGGTCCACTCATTTTTCAATCTTAGCACACAGGCTTCTATGGAACACTCCTATATTCCTGCTAATCAACAGTTACCAGAGCTGACAGTAAAAGCTATTATTTTATCCATTATTCTTGCAGCAGTACTTGCAGCGTCAAATGTTTATATTGGTCTTAAAATAGGCTTAATTGTTTCTGCTTCAATTCCAGCTGCAGTTATTTCCATGGTTTTATTTCGATTTTCTAAACAATCCAATGTGCTGGAAAATAACATAGTCCAAACAGGAGCCTCTGCTTCGGCAAGTATCGCCTCTGGTGTGGTTTTTGTCCTTCCTGCTTTATTACTCATTCAATTTTGGCATCAAGTTAATTATTGGGAAACCATTTTTATTTGTATAGTGGGCGGTACACTTGGAATTTTATTTTCTATTCCTTTGCGCCGCGCTTTGTTAAAGCATTCTGAATTGAAATTCCCGGAAGGAGTTGCCATTGCTGAAGTCTTAAAAGTCAATGCGGCTAATACAAGTCTTAAGGATTTATTTATTGGTGGTTTTGTTGCTAGTTTAATTCAACTTTGTCAGCAAGGTTTTGCTGTCTTAGCCAATAGCTATAATCTTTGGTTTACAGTGGGCCGGACTATTTTAGGCCTGGGCATAGGATTTGATATCACGATGGTAGGGGCAGGTTACATTATAGGATTTAATGTTGGGTTGAGTATTCTTATGGGCGCTATTATCGGCTGGATTTTGGGAGTCCCAGTCTTATCATTTTTTATTGGCGTGCCTCATCGACTGGCAGATGTAACAGATTTCGTAATGAAATTATGGTCAACGCAGATTCGTTACATTGGTATTGGGGCCATGTTGGTTGGTGGTATATGGTCGTTAATCGTTTGTATCAAACCCATTATTGCTTCGCTTAAATTATCAACGCACATAAGTACTCGTCATAATAACGAGCAAAATATCCTGCCGCGTACAGAACGAGATATTCCCATGAAATACGTTGGCATTGGCATGATTGTGTTGCTACTGCTATTAGCGTTTTATCTTTTTCATGAGATGCAAGTATTGCAGTTAGAATTGGCGCCGACTTTTGCATTGGTTTTTTACGGTGCGACGCTTATTTATATTATTGTTGCAGGTTTTATTTTTTCTGCTATTACAGCTTATTTTTCAGGATTGATCGGGATGTCTGCAAGTCCAGTTTCAGCGGTTAATATTGCTATTTTGATTATTCTTGCATTATTGTTGGATGGTTTATTGATCGTGGGCAGTGCATTTCACGCAACCGGTGTCATTGTCTTACATGCAGCGGCAATTACTATCTTAGTGACGACTGTGCTTGCCTGTGCCGCAGCCATGTCTAATGGCACGATCCAAGATTTAAAGACGGGAGCAATTTTGGGAGCAACGCCGTGGAAATTGCAAGTAGTTTTAATTATTGGTGTCATTGTCTCAACCGCAGTTGTTCCTCCGATTATTGAATTACTATTTAATACTTATGGCATTGGCGATGTTTTCCCTCGAGCCGGTATGAATGCAGCACGAGTCTTAGGAGCACCACAAGCATCTTTAATAGCAGCTGTTGCAAAAGGAGTATTTTTCCACGATTTGCCGTTTAATTTAATTTTTATTGGTGTTGTCATTAGTGGTCTACTTATTATTGTGAATCAGTATATGAAACGCTACGGCAAATCATTGTCTGTGGTAGCATTTGCTATGGGAATTTATTTACCCATGTCAGTGACGGTTCCCTTGTTTTTTGGTAGTTTAATTTCTTATCTAGTGATATTCAGGCAAAAACAGCAATTACAGCTGGGACTTGTCACCGAAACGAAAAAGCAAACCAATAGTCATAATGTTGTCTTAAGCGCCTGCGGTCTAGTAGCGGGAGGCTCATTAATGGGATTGTTATTGTCAGTGCCATTTGCTATCTACGGCAATACAGGAATTTTAAATTTGGTGACTAATCGATTTGCACTCATTGCTGCTATTTTGTCAATGATTACGACTTTGCTAGTTGGCTTATGGATGTATAAAGTGGGCACACGAAAGTAAGGTATAAAATAAATGGATTTGCGGAGTTATAGAATGAAATTGAATGCTCACCCACCTGCACTTTGGTGGCTTTCTCTGGTATATGGTTTGTATGCAATTAGTTACGGTGTGTTATTTGCTAACTTATTATTATATAGCAATCAAACTAGCTATATTAATTTTAGTGAAAATCATGCTTTTCAGTTTTTTGCAGCCTTTGGCACCCTAACTTTTATTTTACCATTTTTTGGCGGTTATATTTGTGATAAACATGGGTTTTTAAAAGTCGCCAAGAGCGGATTAGGTTTAAGTGTGATTGGCTTTTTATGTTTAGCACTCAGCGGAACAAAAGCATTTTTTTTTATAGGCGTCGCGCTTTGTCTTACTGGGAATGCATTTGCAATGCCTGCAATCTGGTCTATGGTTGGCATTATTTATACGAAAAAAGATGGTATGCAAGAAGCCGGCACAACGATTTTCTATCTTTTATTTAATATTGGTTTTTTAATTGCATTTGCCTGCAGCGGCAGTATAGCAGAGGCTTTAGGTTACTCAAGTATGTTTGGCATTTTTGGATTAGGTGCCTTACTAGCTTTACTGGTGTTATATTTTAAAGGAAATACAATAAATAATTTGCCATCGACACAAAGTAATGCACTGCTGTTTATTGCATTAACAAGCATTATTTTTATTTTAACGGGACTACTTCTCACTTTTTTAGTAATTAATAATATATTAATGTGGCTGCTCACAATATCTGTTTTTGTTTATTTGGCGGTACTTTCTCGACAATCAAAATATCATAACTATAGAAATTCTATTCGCGCTTTTATGTTTTTATGTCTCTTAGGGATTGTTGGAATTACCATTTATAATTCTGAATTTGGTCTTTTACCGGAGTTTGCTAATCACGCAATTAATCTTTATATTGGCTCTATCAAGCTTCCAGCACAGATCATTACCAGCTTGGATCCGCTGTTTTGTATTATATTAGGAGTTTTATTAAGTTATCTTTGGGTTATTTTAGAAAAGCACAAAAAAAATCCTGGTCTTGCTACCAAACTGAGTTTGGGGATTATATTACCCGCATTGGGTTACTTATTGCTGGTTTTTGCAATATGGCTCTCAATGAGTATCAAACTACAACTAATATGGTTATTACCCGTTTTTATCTTATTTATTGCAGGAGAATTGTTAGTCTTGCCAATTGGTATTGCCATGGCTGTTCGCTTAGCACCACCAGATAAAGAAGGTTTATTTATGGGAATATGGAATCTAATGCAAGGATTCTCTGCACTAATAACAGGTTATATTGCTTCTTTTACAGTTGTTAAACCATCACAAACTCAATTGCAAATTAATATGCAATACACCCAAGTATTTTTTTATAGCGGCATTGTTATTCTAAGCGTTGGCATTATTGCGTTAATTGTTCGAGATAAAATAAATAGATTGTTGAAGGTACCTCAAAAATAAAATTTTATTTCTTGTCTCAATCTGAGAATAAAAGTCATGCAAATTAATAAAATTACTGTTTCAACTTTAAAAATACCTTTAAATAGAATTTTCAAAACGGCTATTCGTTCCACAGATTATTTAGAAGATTTATTTATAACCATAGAGGCTGATGGAATAGTTGGTTATGGTTCAGCACCTGCTACCACTGCTATTACGGGTGATACCATTGAAGGTATGCAGTCAGTAATGGAAAAAATCGTATTGCCAAATTTGCTTGGTATTAATCCACTTGACCGGTTAACCATCCAGCAAACAATTTTAAAAAAATTTGCCGGTAACAGTGGGGTAAAAATGGCAGTAGATATGGCACTGTTTGACTTAGCTGCAAAAGCTGCCAATATGCCACTTTACCAATATTTAGGTGGTTCTAATCACTCCTTAACAACGGATGTTACTATTAGTTGCGGGAACATTCATGAAACTGAAAAACATGTGCATCAAGCTTTAAATAAAGGATTTAAAATTTTAAAAGTTAAATTGGGTAAATCTATACACGATGACATTGCAACTTGTCATGCTCTAGCTGCTTGTTTACCAAAAGATTGCTTAGTTCGAATCGATGCAAATCAAGGCTGGACCCAAGATGAAACACTGTATTTTTTAGACGAATTAACAAAAATTAATTTAAATATTGAATGTATTGAACAACCTGTTGCAGCCAGCAATTTAGTTGGTATGCAAACTATTACAGCAAAGAGCAAGTGGTTGATTATGGCTGATGAATCTGTATTTCATTGTGCTGACGCCCTGAGGGTTTTACAAACGAATGCGGCTAATTTAATAAATATTAAATTAGCTAAATGTGGTGGTATCGCAAATGCCATTAAAATTAAAAATCTTGCAGATACCTATCATACTGAATGCATGATAGGTTGTATGATGGAATCTCCACTTGGAATAGCTGCAGCAGCCCATTTTGCTTTAGCAACGGGTATCTCAAAGATTGATCTAGATCCTTTAGATTGGATATCAAATGATCTTTATGATAGTTGGCTTACATTTAAGAATGCTAAAATTGAATTAAGTACACGACCTGGTATTGGCTATATTCCTGTGTAATGTAGCCGGGAAGTCTTAAAGGGCTGAAGCAGATATCGGACAAAGTGCGTTATCACCATAACAAACGCCTATTTAGTGCAAGTCCACCAAGTAGCTCCGTTTATTCCTTGATGAGATTCACATACAGTTGAATATGTTGGCTTAGAACAACCATCTTTACCATCTATATTTGCACAATTAGTATGCCCTGATGGACTCATTGGTTGATCATCATTCGGATCAGGCCATGCAAACGCATATGACGAGGCTAAGAAAAGCAAAAAGGCCAGTAATAGTTTGTACATTTTAGTTCTCCTTATGTTATCTTTTTTAACATTTTCAGGGTCTACTAACTAATTTTAGCAAATGAAAGTAAGATGGCCATAATATTGAAGCCGTATGTCATGAGATTGAATGACTTCAAACAAATTCAGATTAAACTGCGGAAATCATACTTATATTTAGATGCCTTATATTATTAATAACAGCCTAAAAATAAATTATCGATCAATAGGTCATGGTGAGGCATTAGTTATGCTTCATCCTAATGGCCATTGTGTAAAAGATTGGTATGAGCTGGATTATATCAGGCAACTAGAAAAATTTTTCCACCTCATTTTAATCGATAGCAGAGGATTTGGTGATAGTGATAAACCACATGATCCAACCCAATATCAACCTCAGTTGATAGCCAGTGATATCATTGCTGTTTTGGATTTTTTAGGCATCGATAAAGCGCATTGTTTTGGTTATTCTATGGGTGGCCGCAATGCTTTTGCATTAATGCAATATTATCCTGACTACTTTAAATCGTTTGTCATTGGTGGTGCGCATCCCTATAAAAACAATAAATTATTACACTCTTATATTCAGTTATTGCAAAAAGGCTTGCCAAAGGTAGTAGAAGTTTTTGAGACAAATTTTGGTGCTTTTCCGCCCGGGATTAAACACAATTTTCTGAAGAATGATTTAAATGCGCTATTAGCAATTAATTCCTTACCATTATTGGATTTTACTGAAGCACTTACTAATTATAGTGGAAATGTATCTTTTATCGTTGGCAAAAAAGATCCTATTGTGATGTATGTTAAACAAGCGCATCAAAATAAAGAAAGTTCACAAATTAACGTCATCCCACAAAAAAATCATATGCAACTATTCTTTGAAGCCGAAATTATTATATCATTGTTGCATGATTTTATTGTGAATAGCCGTTAGGTATCATCGGTTGCATGGCTTGTTTTTATTCTGGGTTCTGCAAACCCCGGTAGAAATGATCCATTATGGCATGACAAAACAGCCCAACTTGCTATTGCTCGTGGATTAGCAGAAATAACCCCAGGAACAAACGTAACAGTTAATTCTAATTAGCCTCGGCTGAAGAAATTTTATATTTTAACTTTAATTTGTTAGTTGGTTTTGATTAGTCTCAATTAATTTTTCTGGTAAATTGAGTTTATAGATTTTTTCTGAGTTCCATACTCTATCATGAAGATTATTTTTTCTATAAACGAGCCCAACAAGTAACTTATGTTGTTTATCATCACCTGACAATTCTGCCATTAATATTCGCTCACCAGTGCCCTGAAATTTCATTTTATAGGTAATATAGAGTTCATAAATTTCACCTTCAATCTCTACTCTAATTTTTTTTGGTTTACATTTTTTTAGACCTTGCTCTCCTTCTGATGCACAAAAACGAAAGTGTACATTATTAAATAATGAGGGATCACAACCTTGAGCTAGTAAAGTTGTTTTATCCAGGTAGGCATGGTAGTTTGTACCGTTCTGAACAGGTGTTATGTTATGTATTCTACTAATTATTTTTTCATTTAACCACGTTGGTACAACAACTTCTTTGTTTCTATCGGTAACTTCAGCAAGTTTATCCTCTTGGAATAATCCATTTTGTTTTTTCATTTCTTTAATTTTCTTTGAAGAAAAGCCCATGTCCTGTAAAAAACGATGGCTGCTAGTGCTTGGCGCTGTGGTTTCAAAACTATCAAAATTTGGTATTTGGGCATTTAAATTCGCCTCAGCTTTTTGGTGACTTCTACTAGTAGGTTTTTCAGCAGTCAATACAACTGACTTATCTTCTTCAGGTGAGCTTGCGTTAAATACTCCTAATCCTTTTAAGAGACTTGCTTGTTTCGTGTCGCTTGAAAAAGTTTCCGCATCCTCATTGCTCTCTGGATATAAAATTTTATAAGCTTCATCAATAGCTTCAGAAGTATAGTTAACTTTATCTTTGATCCATGTAAATATAGAACGAATAACTTCCTTATGCTTAAACTTAAAAGCAATAGTAATAGGCGTATCAAAGAGTTGTTCTGGATCTCTGCATTCATAGGTATCTACATTAAATGCCATTGCAAGGGCATTAAGCTTGCGATAAGTTAATGGGGTGGCTCCTTTTTCTAATAAATAACTTACAATTTCAGCGTGGCCTTCTTGAGCAGCAAGAAATAAAGGCGTTACACCCTGTGTTTTATTTACATTTACGTCTGCCCCTGACTCGCATAGTAGCCGCACTAATTCAAGGTGGCCAACTTGGCAAGCTACGGCAAGAGGATAAACGTCGAAAAGAGTCGCATCGTCCACATAAGTACCTTCTTTGCTGAATTTTTGTGAACCCACACCGACTACTGAGGACATTGCTAAATGTTTCGCTATCTCGTGTGACGTTACTTCTTTTTCATTCTCTTTTTCATTCTCTTTTTCTGCCTCTTTCTTTTTCTCTACTTCTTTCTTTTTCTTCACTTTTTTCGCTTCGTTTTTTTCTCCGGGCTCTATTTTATTTTTATCTAAATATATTTGATCGTTAGGATTGGCGTTGGCTTTCAATAATAGTCTTATCAAGGGAATATTTATCTTGGAGAAAGCGTAACCTAAGGGTGAATAAAAACTTATACCAAACGTTGGATGTTTAGCCTTAAATCTCTGATTTGCATCAGCTCCTTTTGATAGTAACAAAGCAACCAGAGATAAGTTGCCTTGAAACATAGCCATTCCCAATGGAGTCTCACCTTCTAAATTTATACAGTTAAGGTTTGCTCCTTTCGCTATAAAGGAGTTGATAATATTCTCAATATTCTTATTCCATTTTGATGCGATATTCGAAATAAAATAATGCAGTGGTGTACATAATTTTTTATTTGTTTTATTAACGTCAGCACCAGCGAACAAACATTTGAAAACTTCAAATTTTTGTTCTGGAATAGAGGCTGCATAATGCAAAGCTGTATCACCTTTATAGTCTACAAAGCTAATGCAGAATTCTTTGAATTCTTTGGTTTTTTGAAATGCTGTAGGATCGCGATTTGTACAAGCTTTTACTAACTCATTCATGTTATCTAATCTTGCAAATAGTTTTTGCAGCTTTTCAATAAGGCTAACATTACGTTCTTGCATTGCAACTTGTAAAAAGGTTTTATTATCTGTGGGGCGCGGGTCATAAAATGAGTTTTGATAAACAAATTCTCTTTTTATTAAATCGTCAAAAGTTAAAATTTTCAATAGATTATATCTAACTTGCCATTTTCTAAGAGCTTCATCTTTTTCTGCTTTAAACATTTTTTGCCTCAATTTAGTACAGCTTCAAATTATAAGGGAAGTTTGACTTTTTTATAGTTTGTTAAATAATGTATACTATTTGAGCTATCAAAACAATTGCTATTCGAGTAGTTTTGCTTAAAATTACTACATTTTATTGCGCATGATGAGATATTTAACTGCATACTAGTCAAAGTAGGGATTTACAAGGTGAAATACTATGTTCAAATATTGTGGAGATCGCTTAGGCTTCAGCTGTCCTAACTTTTGCCTATAAGTAGAATTTTTGCTTAGCTCAAGAAACGTTCGTTCATTGCTATTATTTGTCGCAACGCTTTGATAAAATACTTTTTTAATGAAAATTTCGCTTTAATTTATTGAATAGTATTTAATGGAAAATTTATGAAAAAAATGCCTTTATTATTCTGTCTAGTAAGCTGTTGTTCACTGCCACTTTATGGAATAGCTGCTGTTTTATGTCCCCAAGCAATCGAATGTGATAATTCTAAGCATTGTCATTTTTTGGGTGATGCAAATAGCGATTGGAAAATTACAGACACTCAATTTTCAGCAGAAAGCATTTTTTATTTGGTAAATGCTACTGGCTATAATAATTCTGATACTTTTCAGTGTATCTATCGTAACAAAAAGTTAAATGCAACTCATGTTTCTGCTGAGAACACCTTTCCTATGGCGCCAGATACGTCTGTTTATAATAATAAATGGGTATTTCTTAAGAATGGAACTTTAGATTGCCCATCTTATCATATGGGTTATGAACCCATTCCTCCATTTGATTGTCCGCTTAAAAAAAAGGAGTAATAAGCAACTAACGCTATTCATTTCTAATTTAACAAGAATCGCGGATATACCAACAAGCGAAGTCAGTCATTCTGATTTAAAATTGAACTAATACATGTTAGGCTAGGTTCTTCTTAGAATACTAGTGAAATTTAACCATGAACCATACATTAACCCGCCTAGAGCAACCATTTTCTTGTTTACCACTGAGAGAGCCGTTATTAAAAAATCTTGACTCTCTTGGTTATGAAACAATGACACCTATTCAAGCTCAAAGCCTACCTAGTATGCTAAAGGGTAAAGATGTCATTGCAAAAGCTAAAACAGGAAGCGGTAAGACGGCTGCTTTCGGTCTCTCCTTGCTAAATCATTTGAATGTCGAAAATTTCGTGGTGCAAGCATTGATTCTATGTCCAACACGTGAATTAGCCGAACAAGTCACTCAGGCTATACGCCGCTTAGCTCGTCTCATGCCTAATGTCAAAATTATAAATTTATCAGGCGGCATGCCTATGAAACCGCAATTAACTTCACTAAAGTATGGTTCTCATATCATTGTCGGTACTCCAGGCCGTGTGCAAAAGCATTTAGATAAAGCTACATTATCATTGAATCAATTACAAATATTGGTTTTAGATGAAGCAGATAGAATGCTCGATATAGGTTTTATGGATGATATAAAAGCCATCGTCTCAGCTTGTCCACAGCAACGACAAACTTTATTATTTTCTGCGACGTACCCTGCAGAAATTAAAAAACTTAGCCAACAATTTATGCAGAATCCTCAGGAAATATTAATAGAAACAGCCAGCACTGAATATGATATCGAGCAATTTTTTTATAAAGTGAATAGTCAAGCAAATAAATTTTCGTTGCTAAAGACGTTATTATTTCATTACAAACCAAGCTCAACGCTGATTTTTTGCAACACAAAACAACAAACAACTGAGCTGTCAGATAGACTGACAAATGCAGGGTTTAGCTCGCTAGCTTTAAATGGGGATATGGAACAAGTAGACCGTGATCAGGTTATAGTGCGTTTTGCAAATCAAAGTTGTTCTATGTTAGTGGCAACAGATGTTGCAGCACGTGGTCTTGATATCAAGGAATTACCTGCTGTTATTAATTATGATTTAGCTTTTGAACACGATACTCATATCCATCGTATTGGTCGTACTGGGCGAGCTGGTCATAAAGGGTTGGCCTTAAGCTTAACAACTCCTGCTGACGCGCAACGTATTTATACGATAGAAGAAAAGTTAGTTTCTTCACTAAAGTGGAGTAACGCAGATAAATTAACTGCAAATGACGCAGCTATTTTTTTACCTGAAATGGTCACAGTTCACCTTGATGCAGGCCGAAAAGATAAAATTCGTCCGGGTGATATATTGGGTGCTTTAACTAAAGATGCTGGTTTGACGAGTGATGCTATTGGTAAAATTGACATAGCTGTTGCTTGCTCTTATGTTGCAATCCATAAAAATCAATGTGAACGAGCGTACCAATATTTTCAAAATGGGAAACTAAAAGGGCGTAAAGTTAATTTGAAAAAGTTGCAATAAGACTCCAAGATGAAAATAGAATGGATACAATTTAAATTTTTATCAGACGCCACAACAACATCAAAACAGAAATATTGCTATCGGTGAATTAGCAAAAGCAGGGAGGATATCGTAATTCAATATTTGGCATTGTTGCCAACGCAGTGATTACCGTCTGAATTGCTCTTGCAGTAAAATCAATATATCCTATAATAAAATAATTCAATTAATAAGAAGAAAAAAATGACTACTAATCTTTATAAAATATATACAACAGATACTGCTGTTAAAGATAGTATCGATCGTATGGTAGAAAATCTAAAGGAAAAAAATGTTCCTGTTTTTGCGCGAATAGATTATGCAAAAGCATCAGAGCTTGCTGGTTTATCCTTATTTGATGAGGAGTTAATTATCTTTGGCGATATAAAAATGGGCAATATTTTGGTAAAAGAAAACCCATTATTTGGAATTGATATCCCACTTAAGATTTTAGCTTGGCGAGAAAAGGATAAAACAAAAGTAGCGCATTATAATATGGAACTGTTAGCAAAACAATTGAACATGCATAAGTCAAAGGAGGTTATAAAGAACCTAGATGAATTTTTAAGGAATTTAGTAACGAGCTCTGTTAAGGTTACTGAAATATAACTGCAATTCCACGTGCAAGTACGAAGAGCCGCTACTCCTTAATTGGCACATATCCTTTCTTTACAAGTTGTGTCAAACGAATCATTGCATCTGTGTTGACCTTTACCCCAGGTAGGAGGTCTGTGTTGACCCAATGGTTAGCTTTTGCAGTCGCACCACACAGTTCAACTTGAACTCCCTGTTTCATCAGGTCAGCAAAAAGCTGCTTGTAGGGATTCCCGCTATTAACATGCAAAAAAGCATTATAGGCTTTATCTCCTGCTGTTACATAACCAGCATTCGTGTGAAAAATAGCGATAATTTTGCCTTTGGTTTTTGATGCTTTGAAGTCGTTTGCGAGAAGACTCAAATGTCCGAGAGCAATTGACTTATTTCCCATTAATGCCCAATGATCAATGTTAAAAACGACATTTGCTTGAGCCAGTTTTACTGGAATATCAATATGGAGCGTTTCAGCGGTTTTTGCACTAGCGCTTTCTGCCGTGCATTCTAAATTAAAACAGAAGAAACTACAGACAATAAATAAAACAGCAAACCTTTTTGTTTTAAACATTAAAGCTCTCCCTGGTCAATAGTCATATGTAATTAAGGGCGTGTTGACATTAAATAAAAACTATTTAAACAATTTTATGGTGTGATTACAACATCCTTAAGTTCCCATTTCAATAAAAAAAATTTGCTTTTTTTTTTATAAAAACGTAATGTGGGATGAGTTAATGCTAGTAATTGACAATATAATTGTCAAAAAAATAATTAGAGAGGCCGAGATAACTAATGGGGTTGCCCTCGCTTTCGGTCAAAAAATATTCTTAAAAATCATCAAGACTTTCCAATTAATAATAACTATAAAATGAAAAACTTAAATTCAATCTTGTGTTTAATCTTATTATTTTTAATCACACACATTGCTTATGCTGCCAGGGGAGATTTGGAACAAATTTATCAAGGACAAGATATTGATACGATGATTGTTAATTTTATGAAGGAAAATAATATTCCAGGCATGGTTTTAGCCATCGTAGAAGCACCTTATATTCCTCGTGTTGTTGGTTATGGCTTAGCTGATATCAATTCTAAAAGACTTGTTTCCACCAATACTATTTTTAATATCGGCCAAATAACAGATGCTTTTACTGCCGTTGGGATTATGCAGTTAGTTGATGCAGGTATGCTTAAGTTAGATAATCCCATGAAAACGTATATTTCTAATTTACCTAGAGCTTGGCAAAATATTACTGTCCGTGAATTGATATCCCATAGTTCAGGTCTGCCGAATTATGCAGATGCGCCAAGCTTTGATTATAATCATTCCTATACACCTGACCAAATAATTAGTTTAATCCAAAATAAACCTTTGCTTTTCACCCCAGGGACAGCTGTTGCTGCAAGTGCTACCGATTTTTATTTTTTACGCATGTTAATTGAAAAAAACAGTGGTATGTCTTATCAAGAATTTATTAAAAAAAATCAGTTTGAACGAATTCCTTTAAAGCATACTTTTTTTGTTTCTAATGTAAGCGATATTAAAAATGAAATAAATAATGGCAGCATTCCTTTTAAACACACTTTATTTACTAAAAAAGCTGAGTATATTAATCCCACTGAACTTGCGACAGGTTATACCCAAGTGAATAATTCACTTGTTGTTGCTAAACCTATCAGCGGGGGTTCAACTTTTGCGGATGCTGATATTGTTTCTTCTGCAGAAGATATTAGTATTTGGGATATTGGTTTAGCGGGAGATGTGTTTATAAAAAACAAGGAAAATAGAGATTTCCTTTATAATACGATTACTTTAAAAAATGGCAAAATAATTCATGCCAATGCTGGTTGGCAATTCCCCGGGTTCCCTAAATTTATGTATATTGAAGGCCATGTGGCTGGATATTCTTCTTTTTTAAGCCGCTTTACAGCACCAAAAGAGCTGGTCTGTGTTACTTTACTAGCTAACAAAGGTAATGTCTTAGGTCTAGAAGAACTGGGTCGTAAAATTGCCGGTAGTTATAACCTAAGATTAGGACCTCCAAACAAGGCTGTATGGATAGAAAGCAAGCAAAGTCCTTTTTCTGACAAAGAAACATTTGATCGTTTTATTGCTGCTGTTAAAGAACAAAATATTAATGTTGCGAAGAGTCAGAATAATAATGGTACTTACGTATTAAATTTAAATGCTCCTAGTAAAGCAACAGCTTCTTTACCTTTTCAGGTTATAGTCATGAAAGATCAAATAGGGCAAGTTTGGCTGCAATTTACAAATCCTGTGGCATTAGCCAAGAAATATGGTATTCAAGGACAAGATGAACAATTAAAACAAATGTATAGTGCTCTGTTAAAAGCTACCCGAAAAACAACAACTGCCTATTAACTTTTATAGGTACAAGAAATTTGGAAAATAAAAATGCTAAAAAAAATCTATCAATTTCTATTATTAAAAAAAGTATTTTTAGTTATTACTATACTTATCTTACCTATAGATATCGTAAATGCTACCCAAAGCAAAGAGTTACTACATAAACCCAAAGGAACTCTATCCATAACCAAAGATCAGCATGTTTACCAAAGCCCTTATTCATTTGATGAGACCATCAATAGAATTGAAAATACTTTAAAAGAAAAGGGCATTACTATTTTTGCTAGACTAAAATTCAGTGAAGATGCTAAAAAAGCGGGTCTTACTATGGCAGATGAAGAATTACTTATTTTTGGCGACCCTAAAGCTGGAACATTATTAATGCAAGAAGATCCAACCATTGGGTTTGAGTTACCTTTAAAAATACTTGTTTGGAGATCCAAAGATACTACAAACGTTGGTTATATAGTACCTTCTATGATGGCTAAGCGGTATGCAATAAATAAATCACAAATGATTATAAATAAAATGAATCATCTATTAGAAAATATTGTAACAACATCTTTACATTCCTAGGATAGATTACTTTGATTGATACCATTGTCGATATAGTATTTTCGCAACGGTGCCGCCATTGTTCTACTCCACCTCATCTTGAACCATGGCTACAACTGTTGACACAATATCGTCTTGACTCGGCAATACGTACTGCCAGGCATCTCCAATAGGAATAAAACTATCTTTTCCAATAAGACGTTTAATCTTGGGTAAAAGCTTTAATTCTTCGACTAGCAAAGTAATCAGTTCTTCACTGACCGAACCAGTCTTTTGTCCTTCATCGACAATCAAAATGTTTTTACAATCGTTTGCTGCTGCAATTAGCATGTATTTATTGATTGGTTTGAGCAAACGCAAATCAATAATTTTAATTTTTATATGGTAGCGTTCTGCCAAGATTTTTTCAGCTTGACGCAACTGCCGATCGTGTAAAAAGCAAGATTTTTTTGTCGTAATTCTCGAGCTTTGAGATCAAGATGACGACTAATTAATTGCAAAGGAAATAGACTTAAAAAATCTTTTTTCGCAAGTGTCAGTTTAGTACAATACCTCACGGTACGTCGCGGTGGTAATTTTTGCCGTTCAACAAATTCAATAAAATTGGCATCAACAACCATTGCACGATCGAGCATGAGAAACTTTGGTTTATATATAAATTCAAGCTGTATTCGCTTATGTTTAGCGGAATTATGTCGCGCATTCAGCTCAATATTAGTTTGTGTAGTATTTGCATGACTTTTGCTGGTGTACCCTGATTTGAGCCTTTTCTATCGAGATTCCGGCAGTAGTAGGCCTATACTTGGTTCTGTCAAAACTGAGTCTATTTATTCATGTTGTTAACAAGAGTTTTTTATTTTTTAAATTTCTAAGCTAACAGATTTCCCAAATCGTAAATTCTAGGCAAAATGAGTCTACGTCGTTCTGAACGAGTTTTATTTTTCATGCGTCCAATCTCAACAAAAACCGTGCAAAATATTAATGCGGAAAAAATATTTTTAAATCCTTTCATCACACCTAATCGAGATTTAATGGGGCGGTGATCTTGTTCAATGCAATTATTTTTATATTTACTGTCGTGATGGTGAGCTGATTTACCAAATACATTTTTAAGAGCAGGGTATAATGCAGGTTCTTTATCTGTTGTTATTTGATTGGGTGTAATACCTGTCGTCCTTTTTGCCTGATTAAAAAAAGCTTCAGTGGCGGCTTGATCTCGAACATCACTTAAATAAACATCTATTAAATTACCTTCCTTATCAATCGATCGATAAAAATAGCACCATCTTCCTTCTGCTTGAATGTAAGTAGAATCGGTATGCCATTTCTTACCCGCTTTGCTTTTGCGTCTTTCGCGTAGCTTTAAACCAAATTCAACACCAAAAGTTTGCGTCCAGTTATGCACTGTTTGATGACTCAAGTGAATGCCACGCATTGCCATTAATTCAACCACATCATCCAAACTATTTCTAAATCGATAATAATAATGCACTGCTAGCATGACCACTTCAGTTCGATGTTGAATAAAATTAAAGGCTGATCCTGTTCGCTCGTTATATTGTTTGCAACAATGACGGCAATAATATTGTTTATAACCTAGTACAGTCGTCTCTTTTAATTAGTCGTGGTTGTCTATTTTGCAATGCGAGCAATTCATGGTCAAATCCAAATTTTAAAAGCTAAAAATCATAGCAAAAATAGCGACATTACACTAAAATCAGATTCAGTTTTGACAGAACCCTTCATAGACTCAATTCTTAATTGACAACGACGCGTTTCTTCCGCTCTTTCTTGGGAATTGTCACTTTGGTCAGCAGATGGAGAAGAAATATTTTTATCATCTTCTTGTTCTTTGCTTTTTTGTGGCTTCCTTTGTTCATACTCAGCGTCTGAGCCTAATACTAATGTAATATCCCCTTGCTGCTTTTTTTCTGAGTTATCGCTAGAAAAGAAAGAAGATGAACTACCTATCTGTGATTGCGTGACCAAGAATTTAGGGTAATGTGCAGCGAGCAAGCTACTGTCAGCAAATACTGCATGAAAAGTAACAAGGTCGTCATTATCATCGTTTCTTGTCGTTACTGCATTTCCTTTCAGTAACCTTTCTTTTTTGCGATTTCAACTTCCACATCCGATTCACCTTCCGTAATTTCATCTTCTGGTCCGTTTTCATCTTCGCTGGCATCTTTTTTAGGAATTTGCATTACAACATTCAATTCCTCAGGCTCTTTATCTGAACCGCTTTCATCAGACAGGCAAGGAAAAGAATATTTTTCCTCCCAAAGATGATGAAAAGTTAAATCAAAACTATCAGTTAAGCTGTCAACTAAAGTTTTATCTTCTTTATGTTGCTTATAATACGCTCGGGCTTTTGCGTTTTGTAACTTAAACATATCAACTAAGCTTATTTGTATTTGCTTTAAAGCATTATGCAAATCTTCATTATTGCTAGCAATTGCTTCCGCTTGAAGATCCAAAAGATGTCTAAAAAGCGCATTAAAAGATCTTTTGATGATTTCATTTTCAGCAATAACTCTGCCAGGAGGAGATGTTTTTTGAAATACATACAGCAAGACAAATCTATTAAACATTGGCGAAATTCATAAAGTTTTTTTAGCACCCAATCAGATGAATTTTCGGCCAATTTTTCAGCATCTAAAACTCGTTTTTGATCTAACCAATCTTTAACCCAATCTTTATCGAGTGAACGGGAAATTTGTTGATTATCAGCAATCTGGGAAGGAATCGCATCTTCAAATACATCTACTATACTTTTAGTCGGTTGGATGGGATTTGTTTGATAAGCTTGTAATAAATAGTTATGTATATCAGCAATGATACTTTCTATTCCATGGTTTAAAAGGTCGGCATTTTTGAACAACTCAAAATTAAACACCATGTCTTGTTTTTTATAGGTTTCACTTTAATAAGGAACATTACTTTCATTGGCTATGTCAAAAGTCAACTGGGACGTATCTTCACTGTCTAAGCTTAGCAAGTCTAGCTGCAGCAATGCCTCGTAAAATTGCCACTTTATCAATCATTTCTCGTACTTTGTTTTGTTTCGAATTTAGATTATCTAGATTTATATTATCATCATCATCAAAAATTCATCTGGTAAATAATAAAACAAATGCATATACATATGCAAAATTTAACCTATATCCTATCTCTTAAGGTATTATCATTTATGGAAGTAAAATTACGGATATAGCATGAAATGGGATGCAGATATTCGTATATAAACCACAAATATCTCTCTTAATAGATCCTGTTGTTACGAAATTTTAATATAAAACCTGAGGGAATAAACTGAATATGATTGTTTGAAGTTAGCTCTATGAATCGCAAATAACTCACGCAATGAAACCTGTGAGAATTCAAAATTATTTTTATTGTTTTTCTAAGGTTCATAATAAGTTGGAGCAATAACGAGATCACGAATACAAACAAATTGTGGTTGTTCGTACATCCATAAAATCACTTTTGCCACATCTTCTACAGAAATAATTTGCTCATCATTTAAATTAGCTTGTATAAGCATAGGCGTTTTAATTTTTGCAGGGGCAATATTACAAACACGAACGCCAAATTTAGCATTTGCCATCCGTAAAGATTCGGTCAAGCTCTTTACTGCCGCTTTTGTAGCAGCATACATTGCAATGTTTGGTCTTGCTGCTCGATCAGCAACGGAGCTAACATTAATAATAGTGCCTGATTTTCTTTCTTGCATTTGAGGCAAAACTGCTTCAATACAATTGACCACGCCAAGCAGGTTAACTTTAACCATGGTTTCGTGATCTTTGTGTTTGAGTGAAGTAAAATCACCGCTCTTAGAAAAACCAGCATTGTTGATGAGACAATCCACGGGACCAAAGTGATTTTCGGCTTTTTGCACTGACTTTTCAACATCTTCTATATTAGTGACATCCGTTGGAATACAAATTGCATTAGGAAGATTTAAGGCTTCCATTGACTTTAAATTTCTTGCGCACAATGCCAAATTATAGCCCGCTTCAGAAAATAGTTTTGCTACTCCTGAACCAATACCTGAGCTTGCACCTGTGATCAAGATTAATGGTTTTTTCATAAATTAATTCCAATTCCATCAGCACCGTAATGTGCAGCTTCTTTATTATGGTGCGAAGCTTTAGCGCTGTAGTGGATTATAACTTTCATAATATTACCGTGTTTCTTCTTCTGAATCGTGATTGCAAATCTCAATTTCATTTAATTCTGTTTCAATTTTTCAACTGCACCTTGAATTCGATAGCTTATTCGAAGAAGTAGCTACGCTAAACATAAAGTCTATTTCTCAGGTGCTATCGACGGTAATCCTTAAGAAGGATAATCATTGTTATCTTTATATAAAGAGAAATAATTAGGAATATTATTATCATAAAAAATTTTAATTAAATCAAATGTAGTTCTATATCCAACTTTCTTTTTAATATTAGTTAAATAAAATTCTATGGTTCGGGGAGATAAATTTATTAATTTAGCAGCTTCTTTTGCAGTAAATCCACTAGCTAGCAAACACATGCATTGATATTCTCTAAAGCTCAAAACACTTAACTTTCCATGATATAAAATGGAAAATTGTGACGGAGTTATTTTATTCAAAAACTCCTCTCTTTTTAATGTTTGATTATTTTTTTCAGTAGTTAAGACACTATTAAGCACTGGAGCTGGCTGGTTTATTTTCTCTAAAATGTGTATTATTGAATTACTTTTTTCGCTGAAATATAAAACAAAATACCTAATAATATCTATGTTGTTAATAAACCAATTATATAAGTTAAAATTTAAATTAGTTGAGGAAAAATTAAAAATATCAGTATGTTTACATCCTTTTACTATATAAGTCATTCCCTGGATTAAGTTAAAATATTTTTTAGTATTAACAACAACAGGATTATCACTTATTGCATCCCATAGGGTAAATTCATTCTGTAACAATACTGGACTTTTCAACAAAGTTTTCGCTGTATGAAATTCATTATTATAATAAAACTCTAACCAGTTAGAGTCTGTGGATAAATAAATTAGTTTTTTATTTGGATACAATCGAGCATAGCTAAAGGCATTAATATCATACTGAGCAAATAAAGGGGTACAAATATTTTTTACATCTGGTGAGAAAGAAATAGACTGTTTTTGAAGAATAGTTAGATTTTCCATGACCAGTACCTCATGCATATTAAGTTTATGTATTGAAGATACAAATGTCACAAGCTTAGCGACTAAAACCCCCTTTTTAACTAAGCTTTTCAAGCATAGTTTAGCATGGTTCAAAAAAACATGCATCCTAAATAAAATAGTAAAGCGGGGTTTTCTGAAGATTATTTCTTATATGGCTTTCTTCCTCACAAACTAATCTAACCTTGTGGCTAACAAAAAATTCCTTTTTTAAAGTCCTTTGCTTTAAATCTTTAAGTGCAATATTAGTACAGTGTTTTTTACAGTATGACGTTTAAATTTTCGTGACTAAGCTTAGTGTAAGGGATGCAACACATTAAAGGATAATCTGCAAAACCTTACTCAGGAGAAAAATCATGAACCATAATAATCCATATTTAATCGCAGAAACAGTAGAACTTGAAGGCTATTTTACACGCATAGAAAGTGCAAGTGAAAACCTAAGAGGTCCAATTGTTGAATAGATAAACTAGCCACCTGCTTAAAAGTAGGTGGCTATTCATTCAGCAGGAGATAATGTTATGAAAATAACTAACTTAAGTGTTCCATTTCTTTCAAAATCCGTAAATTTAAAAGAAGATGTAATCTTAATCGATAAAATAGAAATTCCTTTATCTGAAAATTTCGAAACAGTTATTAAAAAGTTAAATTATTTAGAACTCCAAGAAAATTTGGTGCCTTATAAAGTTGCTGCTGATATTATTGAAAAACAATACAATGCGGCATTAGAACATATTTATTCACATTCATTTTGGAAAAATATTCTGGACTTCAAGCAAAAAAATTTAATTTATTCCTATTTGTTAGAGACTAGGCACTATTTAAATGCTGCAGTTTCTAGAATGGGGAAAGGTATTAATAAGGCATTTTCTTATAATCATTTAAATTCTTTGATTGCAGAACACAGCCTTGAGGAAGCAAATCATAATATCTTTTTTGAAAATGCATTAAAAGAACTAGCTTGCAATATAGATTTAATAAAAAAGGCAAAGCCATTGCCTGCAACATTAGAATGGATACATGTAATGCGATCGGTTGCAAGCAAAAGTCCTCTAGTTGCGGCTATTTGTTCTGGCCTATTAGAGCATACTGCTAAAAATAAAACACTTATAACAGATTGGCACAGTAGTTTAAAAGACAGAAAAATTTTAAAAATTACTGCCGTTGATGCAATTTATAAGCACGTTAAAGTAGACCTAGCCTTAGGTCATGGTGAAAATTGGTTAGAGGTGCTCAAGGTAAAACGTTTCTTATCCACGGAAGAGCTTGTAGACTGTCTTAACTCTATCACTTATGTTGCAGAAATCATTTATCGATGGTGTGATAATATCAATTCTGGTGCAGGTTACGAAATAGTTAAATACAGCCAGACAAATATTTCAATGTCAGATGAAAAATTAGATACTTTAAATTATTTATCTACACTTCCTGTTTTCCCGGCACAACTTTACCATGACATGTTTTATCAAAAAAATATTAAAAAATCTTTACGCAAACCATTAGCAGTTGAATATGCTTTCGCTAAAAAATATCTTTTTGAAGAAGTAATTAACTTTAATAATGCTAATCAACTTATTAACTATATGAAAAGCTGGTTGCGAGCTATAAGTGCGCATAATTTATGGCATGAAATGAAAACTAATCCAACCTATTCTTTAATTTGTGGTTGGTTGTTAGAAAATTATCATTACATATCTTTAATTAGTGAGCATACTGGAGTTGCTATGTCGAATTGCACCCATCCAGAAATTCAGTCGAAACTTATTTTACATTTAAAAGAAGAGATAGATCACAGAAAATTATTTGAGCTCGCACTGGGTCAATCAAATTATGGTGATATTCTCAATTATCGTCCATTAGCCACAACCATAGCATTTACTGGAGCGCTGTGTGATCTTGCTCAGCGTAATTGGCAAGCTTATTGTTTTGCACTTTGTTATCTTCAGTTATCTATATCAAATGAAAATCAACAAAAAATACATAAAAATTTTTACCAAACCATTATAAACAAAAATCCTGACGTAGCGCCATTAATTCGTAGTATGGCAAAGCATGATGAGATAGATAATAGTCTTGGTCATACCAATGAAGCAGAAAAACTTCTAACTTCTTTATATATAGAAGGTTATGCAACTTCACGTAATATTGCAGAAGCAAGTATTATTCCAATGCTTTCCTGGAGTTTTCTTGATGGAATACGTGCGCATTATTCAAAAGGTGATGCTGCACTTTACCAAAGAATTGGATGGAGGGTTAATCATGAACTATCTACACCTAAATAAATTTGGATTAAAAACTTTTCACAAAGAGAAAAAATTGTATGAAATTATTGAAAGAATTAATTATCTCCAACAATTAATTGAAAGTAATCCTGACAATTATATTTATAATTATAAAGATGATAGGCTGGATCCGGAAACATGGAAAATTGTTATATTTAGAGAATTACATTATCTTAAAAGATGGCTATATCTGCGTTACAAAATATTTTTCAATGATAAAAATCAGGAAAAATTACAAATATTTGATCAAATGCTGGTGCTCTTGCCAAAAAATGCTATTACTATTCATATATTGCGCCGAGTAATTCCATTTATGGCATTAGGAATAAATGTAGATGTTGGATTTTACCCAAACACAGCAACTACCGGCATAAATATATTGCGAACTATAACAAATATTTTACATTTAAAGGAACAATTAAACTATCATGATTACACTGTTAATGAAAAAGTTAAAAACTTTTCAAATTCAAAAACTACATTAGTAGTTTGCACTGGGAAACCTCAAACATTAGAATTACTTAGAGAAAAATATAGCGGGAATCTTTCTGGCTGCACAGGAAATTGTTCCATATTAATTTGTGATAACTTCAATAAAGCAGATGAAATTAGTAAATCACTAATCTCACATAAATATGTGCATAGTTGTACTGCATTAAAATATAAATGTGTACTAATCAAAAATAGTAATAAATTATTTGCGTCTAAAGCAAGTAGTTATTCTTATCAACCAATTCAAATTAATGAATTTATTGAAAAAATAAACCCAAGCGTTATTTTAAGCCATATTGAAAATACAATCCCGTCTGAATTTTTGTCTTATTGTATTATTGACTGTGATGAACGTGGTTTTATTAATAATCAAATTGGGTTTGCACAAGATCCTAAGTTTGGTTGGCCTGGTGACTATTTATTGTAAGGGAGTAAATTATGTCTCTTTATATAAAATTATTAACAGTTACTTCTATAGTTACTTTGAGTCAAAGTTTGTTTTCATTGCTTCTTCCCTTTATTGTTTATGAATATACTCAATCTTATGGATTCATGACGGTTGTTAAAACGATAGAATATTTGCCGAATATAACTATTGTTTTACTATTAGGAAATCTTGTCGATCGTTACGGTTGGCGTACAAACATGACAATATCTATTTTTATTCAGGGAATAATAATTTCTTTTGTAATACTTACTATCTTTGCACATTCTAGGAATTATTTCTATATTTTTCTAGAATTGTTTACGATTACATCAATGAGTATTTTATTTAATAATGCGCGAGTATGCGCAATTAGTAATGTCACAAACACAGAGCACTTATCTCGAGCAAATTCATTTATACAAGCTATTCTTCAAACAAGCCAGATTATTGCGCCAATTTTATTATCAATATTTGTTATGTTCAGTAATCTTTATTATGGTTTTATATTTTGTGCGATAAGTCTGCTTATAGCTTTACTATTTCTGATGTCAACAAGGACCAGCAAAAAAAACCACTTAATCGTTCCTGAATCAAACAGAAAAACATTCAAGCAAACAGTGGTTTTTTTAAAAAAGAATAAATCTTTAATAAAATTATCTGTCATAGCCTCTATTATCAATTCTGTAGAAGGTACTCAAATTATTTTATACATTTTTCAAACAAAATCCATATATAATTTGTCAAACACTAATTTAGGTATTTTATTTTCTACAATGTCGCTAATTGTAATCATATTTTGTTTTTTAATTGCAAAAAATAAAAATCTTTTTTTTAAAAAAAAGATTTTTATTTTCTTATTTGGACTGAATGCTTTGTTATATCTATTTTGCTTTCTTAATTGCACAGTAAGTTTATTAAGCGTTTGTTTAGTGATCTCTAATATAACTTTTGCTATTACTGCTATTTATATATGGACGTTTAGACAACTGAATACTCCACCTGAAATACTTGGGAGAATAACAAGTATCACTAGCATGATTTTCAAGTTAGGAATACCCATAATGATGCTGTTAACTTATTTGCTAACCAAATATTTTAATCAAGAAATTAATTATTTATTATTTTCTTTATTGTGCGTAAGTATAGCCATTATAATAATATTTGATCGGAAGAATTTAATCATTTAATTGATTCCACCAATATCCGTTGGATACTGGAGAAAATTATAAGGCGTACCTGTGCGTTCATTAAAGCGCCAATCATCTCAATCATTTTGGTCTCAACCAAAGAGTCCGTTGGGAAATATTCCTTTATACAGGATTATTGCTTTTTCACCATTAGTCTAAGATGAAGAAATTGTATTCAAGAATAAGAAGAATTTAAGTTTAAAATATAAACATTAAGAAGAGAGTATAATAATAAGTATGTTAATCAACGTAATTGGAATACGTTAATAATTACCTTGTCTGTTAATGAAAGTTCAGAAAATTTGATTTCAATTTGAGCAACCATCCCGGCAGTAAAAGAATCGGATTTTTTCAATGATGTTAGCATTACGTTCTTACTGGGCAATTTCTAAAAGAGTTTTTTTCTTGTGGAGAGGGCTCATAAATTGAGTTTTGATATACCTAACTCATCTGCTTAGGTATATCATTGATTTTTTGATTTTTATGGCGTCGATAAAGCGCGTTGCTTTGTGGTAAGCTTTCTTTCTCGAGAACTGGCTTTATATGAAAGCAGTGGTTACCAAACATCTCCAAGAAGCAGGGTTAACAGTTAATGTTGACCAACAGTAAAGTAAGACAAGAACAAAACTCAAACAGTTCGTGAAGGATAGAATTAATGCTGCTAACGATGCCTTAAGAGTGATGCGATAAAAATTTTTCGAGCCAAGCTTAACTCTCAATTAAATCAAACGCAATGATCTAATGCGAACCCAAATTCGGCAGCTATTTTTTAAGGAACATCGATGTTAAAGAACAAAAATACATCTTTTAAAAGAAGCTCTTCTATTCCTGAATTAGTTCAAGATAAATCATTGCCAAACGCAAGGAATTATCTTGAGGAAGTTAAAAAAGAAATAGGTTTGATTGAGCAACAATACGCAAAGTCACTTAGTAATGAGAAAGAACTCTTTTCAATTCTCAATGAAAAGATCGATGAACTTTTAATTCAATTGCAAAGTGATCATTTATCATCAAGGTTACTATACGATGTGGTTATATTTATTGAGTCCATTATGCATCAGCTCAAAAGAGAACTTGGTGCTTCACTATTAAATCCGAATTCAAAGATTCAACTACTTTTTGAAAAAGGCAATAGTCTTTTAATGGAATGTGGCATTTTAGAGTCCACGTATGGTCGTATTAAAGAAGTTACTCGGAAAATGATTGATTCTGAACAATTGTTAGCTCAAACACAAAAAAATCTTCAGCTTAATAAAAATTTTCATAATCTATTAAGTTACATCAAAAATACTTTTCCCAAAAAATATAGCGTAAAAAAAATCTTTGTGAGTTATGCTTGGCCAAAAGAAGATAAACTACATGAGCATTGGACTAAAGAATTTGTAGAAATTTTATCAGAACACCTGCATGAAGTAGGATTAATAGTGTACGATGATCAACACGAAAGTGGTGCTGGCAAAGTTTTGCACTGGTTTATGGATGATAAAATTGAAGAAGTCGATCATGTGCTGGTTATTTCTAGTAGAACGATGGCTTACAAATATTGGGAAGATGGTTTTTCAGGTGCTTGTAATGAGTATACAGACTATATAGAACGTTTCCGCAGAGAACGTGGAGAACGTTTTATTATTCCTATTCTTTTAAATGAACAGAATAACAGTCCTGGTTTTGTCCGTAAATTTGCTGAACTTTCATTTTATAGCGAAGGCTACTTGAGAGCATTGTTAGATCTTATATGCAAATTATACGATATAGGCAAAATCGATAAAGAAGTATTATATAATCAAGTGCAATTATGTAATCAACCGCCAGATGAACCTCTATCTAAGTTTTTGAATAATTCTCCAGCACCTAAATCTAATACGAGTATCGCGTCAAACGATTCTGCAACACAAACGAATACAACAATGCCTTCAAATAAAGTAGACGACTTTTCTAGCCCAATTGAACAAGAAATGCCTAAAGATGATCAGTCAGTTAAAAAAGAACCTAATAAATCCAAAAAAGAAAAATCTGCGCCCATTATTAACATACAAAATACTGGAAATTTAGCGGTTTTTGGTGGTTCAAACAGAGGTACAGTTTTTAGCGGTACTTTTGCTGGAGGTTCTGCAAGTTTATTAACTGAATTCGGCAATCCAGCATTTTCTAAACCAGAAAAGAAATTCAATAAAAAGAAAGAAAAAGAAAAGGAATTAGAAGTTGGTTCAATTAATTTGAAAGAAATTCTTAAAAAATTACAAAATGCAATTGAAATGGATGTCGATAAGGAAGAACAACAATATTATATTCCTGTTCAAGGGTGCTTTAATAATAATTATACAAATAGTTTCGAACTTTATACAGATACAAATTTAACAGAAACTGCCGCAAAAAGTTCAGAAAATGAAAAGTTAACTGGCGAAGTGAATAAATTTTTATGCAACGATAAAAAAAATGTCTTATTACTGTTAGGAAATTCCGGTGCTGGGAAAACAATGTTTTGTCATTTTTTATCGGATCTACTTTGTCAACAGCAAGATAAAGTTATTGTTTTATATATTACGCTAGGTAGCTTTGATGATCCTTCCCATAATTTAATTGAACAGTATTTGCAACGAGCAGGATTAAAAGAAAAAGAAATAAAATATTTAAGGAAAAATCATAAATTTGTTTTTATTTTAGATGGGTATGATGAAATGTCTCGAGGGAAAGGGTTACATCAAAATTTATATGCCACTAACCATTTTGAGCAATGGCAGGCAAAAATAATTATTTCTTGCCGCAGTTCGTTTCTAATTAATGCTAAGGATTATCGCTTAGATTTTTATCCTCTTAAACAGGGAAAATCAAACGCGGCTGCCTTCACTGAAATTACCTTAGTGCCTTTTTCAGAAAATCAGATTAAACGGTATATTAGTGTTTTTTTAAAAAATCCACCAGCAGAAGTTATGCTTGAAAGAAGTGACCTTGAAGAGAAATGGCAAAATCCCCAAACTTATCTAGATTATATTGACATATTACCCGGGTTAAAAACATTAATTAGCACACCTTTTTTGCTACGTATTTTGATGGAAGTCTTGCCTCATATTGTGGCAGATTATCAATCTGTTCCAGTGGAAGAAAGGTTACAGTTAACAGTGACTACCTTATATGACTATTTCTTTAAAAATTACTATATACGGCAAGCAGCTAAATTAGCGCAACAAGGAAAACTTCCGGAAGACGGTCATAGCCTTATTGACGATTTTGCTGAATACTCAAAACAATTAGCCATTAATATGTGGGAAAAAGAAGTGACTCAAATTACGTATTGGAGAAAATCAACTTTATTTAGTAAGTCTGAACCAGACCCGTGGGAAATTTTTCTTGGTAATAGCGATCCTGAAATGGTTCGAGCGCGCGAAGGATGCCCAATTAAACAACTTTCCGCTGGTCCAACTTCTTCAGGTGATGTTTGGATTGGATTTTTTCATAATTCTTTTCGTGATTATTTAGCCGTGAGAGAAATTTTTGAAAAAAGTTTAACAATGGATTTGGAAGCTATAAAAGCATTAACTGAAATTTCTTCTATAACAGACAGTATTTCTCAAATTACAATCAAAGATGAACCATCAACTCAATATGGCATCCACGATATGCCGCCGTTAGTTGGTGGGGAGGATGAAGAAAAGGAAAAAGAAAAGGAAAATAGTTACGGATTACAACTAACAAGAAAAATGAATAAGATTAGCTTAAAAGAACATCAAGATATAGAAAAACTAACAGTAGATATCTCTTATTTAACTGTGAGAGACAGAACTTCTCCTTCAATTATCGACTGTAATGAAAATAATACGCAATACCTGCCGCCGTTAATTGGTAGTGATGATGAAGAAGATGATAAATCAGTATATGAAGAAGATGAAGAACATGAATTAGAGCGGGCAATTCAGTTGAGTTTGGGTAAGTAATTCTGATGTTATCTCAAACCACAACCTTGCTAGAAACAGAATCAAAATGGGTTAGTTTGTTGCGTGAACAACAAAGTAATACAAGTAGCGCAATATTGCGAACCGTTTCTTATCGTATTGAAGAACGCTTAGCCACATCGGGTCACGCTCAGCTTTCGCCTGTTTCATTAGATACGGTGGTAGAGAACTTTCTGGCAAGCTCTCAAAAAGTTTTGCTTTTGTTGGGAACAGCAGGAAGCGGGAAAACTCTTTGTTGCCATACATTGGTGCAAAAATTATGTCAGGAAACACAATTTTCGTCTTATATCCCTATTTATATTTCGTTATCCAAAATATCGAATTGCCGTGAATCTTTTTTAGAACGATTGCTTGAAATAGATTATCAGCTACTGCCAGAACATATATTTTGGTTAAAACAACAAGACAATGTGGTGTTTATATTGGATGGCTTTGGCGAACAAGGCCCTTTAGTGAATTTAATTATCACTCAACAACTCATGCATTGGCAGGCTAAAGTTATTATCACTTGCCGTGATCAGTATCTGACTGAATGTAATGATCACACACTTTATTTCACACCGTTTACTCATCAAAGACAACAACACCAGCTATTGATAGAATACCGCTTAGCACCTTTCAATGAAACACAAATTTTTAACTATGTGCAGCATAGTGCCACTACTGAAATCCATCATGCCATTCAGTCCGACACGTTATTAGGGCAATTAGCAAGTAACCCTTTATGGCTGCAATTTCTTGTAGAAGAATTAAGCAGCAATAGTAAAGAAATGGAAAATAATGCTCTCAAGAATAATCGGGATAATGTTATCAAACGAGTTATCACCCGTTGGTTTGTTTGGCAAGAAAACAAATACCAAGTACTGGGTTTGTTAGATAAAACAGAGACAATTCAAGCAGAGTGCTGGATATATTGTCATGCGTTGGCTTACTATATTCGTCAGAAAGATTGCTCTACCATTGTTTATCAACCGGTGTCTCGTTTATTTACTAAAAATTCCGATGATAGTCTTAGTAAATTGTTTGCTTCCTCAACTCCACAGTTGACTTTACTGCGCCGAGCTTGTCCATTTCAAGAAACCAAGCCACATCACTTTGTATTTATGGCCGAGGAATTCATCGATTATTTCGCGGATAATAAAAGTAAAGCACAGCTTAAAGAGATACAGTCAACACAGTTCTTAAGTAACTCTTCTTCCAAACGTTCATTTTCGATCATGCAGTCTTTAGAAAAACATTATTTAAATAGAAAAAGGATGACCCATGATGTCGCTATGATGCAATGGTTAGCGGAGCGGGTTATTGAAAATAAGGCTTTTGAAAAATTTCTGTTTCATTTTTTATGGCTGTCAAAAAATAATAAGGTATTTGAAATAGGCGGAGCCAATAGCTTCACTGGATTAAATCAAGCATATGTGTCATTTTCGGATATGGATCTTAGTTATATCCAAGTGCGCAAAGCAAATTTAAGAGGGATGGTAGCTCATAACACAAATTTTAAGCATGCTAATTTTACAGGGTGTAATTTGCGGGGCGCTTATTTAGCGAATAGTTGTTTTGATGGAGCAGATCTAAAGCAGATTGATTTTGGAGAGTTACCACATTTTTCCTGGCCGACAGGCTGTGTCACACAAGTTCGTTTTTCTCCCGATGATAAATACCTAATTGCAGCCGGCGATAATAATACTGTTCTGATCTTTGATCTTGAAACACAAGAAGAGATACGTAATTTTTCAGCACATACACGACGCGTACTAAACGTAGATGTTTCACCTGATGGTAAGTCTCTTGTTACCAGCAGTAGCGATAAAACCATTCGCTTATGGGATATAAAAACTGGTCATTCAAGAATGATAGCTGATTTTAATGACAATGATCGAATTCGTATTCTTTATCATAGTTATTTTCCAGTAATTTTTTCTGTCGATGGTAGAAAACTCATTTGTGCTGAAGAGCATATGTTGGGTTCCTATAAATTACGTCTGATTCCTATCTCAATGCACAATGTTCTTAGTCAGAGTGAAGTTCTAACCCAAGGAATGGGGCATATAAATCAAATCAGATGGGGTGATGAAAATCTGTTAGGGTTTGTTATAAGTCATAGCTATGGCGAATATACAATCCAAATTTGGGATATAGCTAAAAGAAAATGTCTAAAAGAATTAAATGGTTATTGGCTGTGTTTTTCTCCAGATAATTACCAATTGGCTATAGCATCAATTACAGAAAAAGGAAAAAATATTATCCAAATTTATAGTGTCCCTAAATTCGAATTAGAATATAGTTTTTCTGCGCATCTAGGCGCTGAGCATTCGATGATTCATCCTGGTACTATACGTGATTTACAATTTTATCCCGATAAAAATAGGCGAATTCTTGCTTCATGTGGTGATGATAAAATCATTTTTTTATGGGATTTGTCGGATTATAAACCAGAGCCTATAGCTCGACTCAGTGGACACAATGAACCAATAACCTGCCTAGCATTCTCACAAACAGGGGGTTTATTAGTCTCAGGAACAGGTGCATTAAGCTTAAGAGGCCATACTACAGGTGATCGCACACTGCGTTTATGGGATATAAAAAGCTTACTGTATTTACAAGAAACATCTCATGCGCATCAAGGCGAAATCTATAGTTTGGCAGTATCAGTAGCAAATAGGGAAGTTATGACTGCAGGAAGAGATGGAACTATAAAACGTTGGTCTATGGATCGTGGTCAATTTTTAGGTTCTATCTTAGCTTTTCCAGAACATCAAGAATTGCGATGGCGTGAAATTAGAACGATGTGTTTATTCACACCAGAAAAATCCTATAAAAAAAGTAATGAACAACTCTTTGTTGTCAGTGGGAAAAGTAAACTTAAAGCATTTCAGCTAGGGACTAATGCTGCAGGATTAAAGAAAGCCATTGATAAACAAAATATTAATTATATTTTGGCACTAGCCGTGTCTGCAGATAAACAACGGCTTGCTGTTGGCAGTTTAAATGGTCACGTTAATATCTATAATTTAATTACTTTACAACTTATTTGCACTTATGAAGCACCAGCAACTCGTGTGGCTTTTTCTCCAGATGAAACTAGCTATTTATTAGCTGTAACTGGCGATAATTTGTTAACTGTCATTGATAGTGTTACAGGCAAGTTAATTTTTGAAACTCCTGAATTGAGAACTGAGGGAGGTTGTGGACTTGGCGGGGTTGCATTTTCACCGTGTGATTTTTCTCTTGTAGCATCAATTAAAAATACCATTAATGAGCAGGATAGAGCAGGTTCAGTAATGTTATGGAATCTTAAAGAGAAACATTGTATTTTTGAATTGAAGGGACATAAAGATGTTATAGATTGTCTTTGTTTTTCTCCAGACGGTAAGTATCTTCTTTCGGGAGATGCAAGTGACGAGATTATTATTTGGGATGTTGCACTACAAGTGAAAAAAACCCATATTAAAATAAATAATCAATCAATAGGGATTAATGATATACAGTTTTTTGATAACCAGCTTTTCTTTACCGCACATCAAGATGGAGTCATTAGAGCCTGGCGATTGACTTTAAACGATAATAAATTAACTGTAAATTTGCAATGGCATACAGCTGGAGAAGTTATTTTAAGGGAAGCTTCGTTTGATCAGGTTCATAACCTAGACAAACGTAATTTACTATTGCTTAAAAAGAAAGGCGGGAAACTGCCAAAAGAGGAACGCAAGCAGGCAAACTATTATTTGCAACTGGGTAGATCACAACTGCAAACTCATAAATTTGACCTGGCAATTGAAACTTTAGGTCAAGCAATTAAATATGATCCACATTTTACTTTAGCTTATATCGAGAGAGGACGCGCTAAAGTGCTTTCTAAAGATTTTAAAGGCGGTGAATATGATTACACTTTCGCGATAGATGCCAGTGAGTGTGAGCAAGATGAACAGAAAGCGCGTTATTATCGTGCTATTTTGTATGCAAGCTCTGGTTTGTATGACAAAGCCATGGAAGATTTAAAGTGGGCGAAACAAATTGGTTTTTTAGGTTTATCAAAAGAAGAGATTGAGTTTAAAAAAAATTTTCATATGCATTATGCAAGAATTGAAGAGGAGAAAAGAATTGAGGATGTTTTCCATTCGTGTCAATTAGGAGCTTATCAATTTCGAAAAATTTTTAGACACTCTGACATTGATAAAAAAAGTAGAGAAGGATTTCCGGTATTACATTACGCAATTCAGTTTAACCAACCTCAAATTATCAAAGAGCTTTTGCAAGCAGGTGCGGATCCTGCATTGCAAGATGACAAAAACGAACATACAGCGTTACGATTTGCATTACCTGATAAAGCAGATGATATTAAATTAATTAAAATGCTGGTTGATGCTAATCCGAAAGCGATTAATGTTTTTGATAAAGAGGGCTTCACTGCATTACACCGTGTTGTCGCATTACAAAAATATGAACTGGCTGCTTATTTCTTACAAAGAGGCGCTGACCCCAATGTGAGAAAGTTAGGTAAAACTATGATTCCTTTAATCATAGCGATACGCAATCGAGACGCACGAATGGTGCAACTTTTGTTAGATAATGGTTCAGATTACACTATTACAACTTCAATCATGCAGACCACACCTTTTTCTTATCTCCTTGAATTTGCGACAAAACTATCAATTTCTCTTAAAAATCCGTGGAGTTTGGACGGTGAATCTATTGAAAAAATTACAGAAGCAAAGAATTTGTTAGCGATCAGTGTATTACTTCGCGACCAATATCGAAAAGATAAACGAATTGTACCGCCAGATGCTATCATAATCAAAACACTTAAAAAAATGCTAGATATTTGTGATGTGGTGCCAACAAATCAAACAACGACTAACCAAAAAGATAAAGTCTTTTCAGTAAAACAAAAACCTACTTTACACTCCAATGATTCTTTAACTTTATTCAAAGGAATATTTGTTGATAAGAAATCCTCACAATCAGAAATTATATTAAACAAGATGATTGTTAAATATCAATTAAAAGATGCTTCACAAGTTATGTTAGAAAAAGGTTTGAGAATGGCTGCGAATAACAAAAATGTCAATGATTTGAAATTTTTCATTAAGCAAGTCAACAACATAGATGCGCAAGACGCTAATCTTCAAAGCAAAAAAACTGCGCTTCATTGGGCAACAATAAAAAAATCAAAAGAATGTATTTCAGCACTTCTAGATGCAAAAGCGCGAGCAGATATTCCTGATGCTAACCATAAAACTGCGTTTGAGTATGCAATGGAATTAGATGATATGGAAATTATTAACTTATTCAATGAAAAATTAAAATTTACTAAGGCAATATAAAAATATAATATTTAATGAATTAGATCTCCTATGTTTAATAAAAATTTAGTTATTTGTTCTATCTTTTCCGCACTAGAAAAAAACTAAAAATTCTTGCTCGTGTCCTGCAAGAATTGAGTTTTGAAAGATCTACTATAGCAAAATACAATTTTTTCATGAAAGTTCACTATTTTCATGGTGTTAATTCACTGGTTTAAGTTAAACTAAGGACAATCTTCCCCATGTTATCCCTTACTACCACGTTAAAAGAAAAAAAAATAGAGTGGGTTGCTTTGTTGTGCGAACAACAAAGTAATACAAGTAACACAATATTACAAACCGTGCCTCATCTTATTGAAGAACGCATAACCTCCTCGAGTCAAGCCCAGCTATCGTTTCTTTCATTAACTACCGTGGTAGAAAATTTTCTGACAAGCTCACAAAAAGTATTCCTTTTGTTAGGTGCTGCAGGTAGCGGAAAAAGCTTTTGTTGTCATATGCTGATAAAAAGATTATGTCAGGAAACACAATTTTCGTCTTATATCCCTATTTATATTTCGTTATCCAAAATATCGAATTGCCGTGAATCTTTTTTAGAACGATTGCTTGAAATAGATTATCAGCTACTGCCAGAACATATATTTTGGTTAAAACAACAAGACAATGTGGTGTTTATATTGGATGGCTTTGGCGAACAAGGTCCTTTAGTGAATTTAATTGTCACTCAACAACTCATGCATTGGCAGGGCAAAGTTATTATCACTTGCCGTGACCAGTATCTGACTGAATGCAATGATCACACACTTTATTTCACACCGGTTACTCATCAAAGACAACAACACAGACTATTGACAGAATATCGCTTAGCACCTTTCAATGAAACACAAATTTTTAACTATGTACAACATAGTGCTGCAAAGGAAATTCAACATGTTATTCAGTCTGATTCGTTATTATGGCAATTAGCCAGTAATCCTTTGTGGCTGCAAATTATTGTAGAAGAATTAACAAACAATAATACCGAAAAAGAAAAGGTTGATCCTAAGCATAGCCATGCTGTCTTCATCAAAAACCTTATCACACGTTGGTTTATTTGGCAGGAAACAAAATATCATTCACTGGGATTACTCAATAAAAAAGAAACAATTCAAACTGAGTGTTGGGCATATTGCTATGAGTTGGCTAACTATATTCGTCAGAAAGATTGCTCTACCATTGTTTATCAACCGGTGTCTCGCTTATTTACTAAAAATTCCGATGATAGTCTTAATAAATTGTTTGCTCCCTCAACGCTGCAGTTGACTTTACTGCGCCGGGCTTGTCCATTTCAAGAAATTAAGCCTCATCAGTATGTATTTATGGCCGATGAATTCATAGATTATTTTTCTGATAATAAAAGCAAAGTAGAGATTAAAGAGATACAGTCAATACCAGTATTAAGTAAATCTTTTTCTCAGCGTTCATCTCTGGTAACGCAGCCCTTAGAACAACATTATTTAAATAGAAAACAAATGACCCAAGATGTCGCTATAATGCAATGGTTAGCGGATCGGGTTATTGAAAATAAAACTTTTGAAAAGTTTCTTTGGTGTTTGGTATATTCTTCAAGAAAAAATGAGCGCATGGTAACTGCGGCTTCAAATGCGATCACTGGATTAAAATATGCGGAAGTTAATTTCTATCACGATTTATCGGAAATCCAAGTTCCACATGCTGATCTTAGCAAAACCAATTTAGGCTCTGTGTGTTTACGCGGAGCAAATCTTAGTAAGACAAAACTAGATGGATCATGTTTTTGGCAAACAGACTTGCAGAATGCAGATCTTAGAGAAGCTAGTTTTGGCGAGTACCCTCTTCTTAAACTAGAGGACAATATTTCAAGTTTAAGTTATTCTTATGATGGAAAATATCTTGCTGTGGCATCTAAGAAATCCATTCGCATCTATAATACTTCTACTTGGAGTATTGAAAAAACGTTTAATAAATTTGTTAATCAAATATCAAAAATTGCTTTAAGTCCTCATGGTGATTTATTGATTTCTCAAGAGCGATTTGGCGCTATTATTTTATGGAATGTCAAAACTAAACAACCTAAGCAAATTGTCGAAAATGTAAGTGAATGTGGTTTGAGTTTCAGCAACCCACACACAAATTTATTAGCTATTGGAGCAAAAAATGTTATAGGGTTTATCAAACTGGATTCTTATGAATTTATAAAGGCAATAACAGTAGAAAGTAAGTTTTTGTCTATTAGAAGTTTAGCATTCAGCCCAAAAGCAGATCGGATAGCTGTAGCTGGTGCTAGAAGTATTTCTGTTTGGGACGTAGAAAATGAAACATGTTTATGGAAATTTGAGGGAACAACATTTCATTCTATCAGTTATAGTGCTGATGGTAATAGAATTGTTTCGGGAGGGGAAGGTACCGACGGTATAAAGGTTCATGTCTGGGACGTAAACACAGGTAAATTTATTGCATTCAAAAGTTATGAATTTGGTTGGGTATGGAGTGTTGCTTTTCACCCTGACAGTAATCTAATAATTTCTGGCGGAGATGATCAAACTATACGTGTATGGGATGTGGAAAAAAGCATTTGCATAAAAACTATAGTTTATAAAGATCTTATTTGGCAGCTTGCTTTTAATCCAACAAATATTGGTGAAATGGCAATGTCAAGTTGTAATAACAATACTGTCCATATTAGGAAAATAGATTTAACTGAAAATATAAATACTAGTGGGTTATCACTAGATTCAGCAAAGGTTTCTTGGGATTTTAGTTTTGTAAATTTAGCCTTTCAACCGCATGGTAAATTTCTTGTATCGATAGATAAAACGTATGCTTTAAAGGTATGGGAAGCGACATCTGGTAAATTCCAAAAGCAGCTTAAACAGTATAAAGGATGGCATCATGTAATGAGGGTAGCGTTTAGCCGTAGTGGTGAAAAGCTAGCCGTCATTGGATGTAGTAAAAATAGGGAACAACAGGCAAAAAGTGATAAAAGTTCTGAGAGAAAGGGAGACTTGCATATTTGGGATACTAGAACATGGATACGAAATAGAGTGCATGTAACCCTTAACCAGGAAGAGTTAGCAAATTGTGTTGGTAATATGAGTTTTAGCCCTAATGAAAAATGGCTTGCATATTTCTGTGAGGGATGTGAGATTGATGTTGAAAATTTAATGAAAAAAGGTCAAGTTGAATTTTCTCAAGGATATTATATATCATTATATAATACAGTATCGGAAGTGTCATCTAGAATTAATTTTATAGCAACAAAAGATAAGCACCACCATGATTGTTTTCATAATATTAATTTCACTTCTGATGGAAAATGGTTAGTATATAGCTTAAAAAATAGGATCATGTTTCATGAATTAGATGATCAACAGTTTCCTAAGCCAACAACAGATAATCGAATATTTTATGTGTATAGCCATAATAATATCAATGCACTATCTTTTAATAGTAAAAATAATTTATTAGCAATTTGTGTAAAAGGAAAAGATAAAAAAGATGATAAATATTTGAAACAAGAACAAAATGAATGGCAAGAAAATACTGTTTTTGTCTGGAATATAACTTCTGTTACCAAGCTAGGGGATACAGTCTCAAGTGAAAAAATAAAGCAAGATGATTCATCGGTACAAACTCACAATACATTTGCTATGCTTGAAAAGCCTTATAAATTGATTGGCCATACTAAAGCAGTTACCGCTGTTGCTTTCAGTCCTCTTGGTGATGTATTAGCTTCTGGATCTAGTGATGAGACAGTGCGTATTTGGAGAATTAAAACGGAAGAATATATGGAACATAGTTTCCTACAAAAACTCAAATGTGAAAAGGAAATTATTATATTTCGAGGAAGTATTGAAAGTATTGCATGGATGCAAAATCAGCAGGGATTATGGCTTGCTGTTGGTGATAGCACGGGAACTATTTATTGCTTTCATCTTTCTCTGAATTGTAAGACGATTTTGTTACAATGGAAAAGCAGGTATGATAGTCTCATTTTGAATGAAGCAAATATAAATGGTGCATATTTAAACGAATCAACAAGTAATCTATTTAGACAATCTGGTAGTATTGGCTCTCCTATTATTAATAATTTAGGAGAAAATAAATCAAATAGTCAAATTTTAGATCCTCCTATAAAAAAGGGTTTTTTCAATTCAGCAAGTACGTTAGCCAAAGGTAGCAATCCTAATTTTGAGTTGCAACGGATTGTAAAAAAATATAGTTTACCAGAAATTTCCTCAACAACTCTTGAAAAAGCTTTAAGGCAGGCAGCTACAAACAATCAAAGTGCGGACTTAAAATTTTTAGTGACTCAAGTAACAGATATAAATGCTCAAGATAAAACTCCAACCAGTCAAAAAACAGCATTACATTGGGCAGTAATAAAAAAACATATTGAATGCGCTAAGATACTGCTTCAAAATGGTGCTAGCACAGAAATTCGTGATGCTGAAGGTAAGTTACCTTTTGATTATGCGACAGCTGAGTTAAAGAAATTATTAGAAGATCACGCGCGAAATCAACGTAGAACTAAAATTGTTAGTAAAACTGTATAAACTAATAATCAACTACTTTTACCGTGCAAAGTTACAGACTTAAATAATATTACATTCCTTTTGTTGCTGGCATAGTTGAATAAGATGCTAACACGGGTTGTCTATTTAATTGTGCGGAAGCGTGCGGTTTAAAATGGAAAGGCCACCAATCATAAGAAGTTTTATTTTGCTTTCTAACTAAAGGATCTTGCTTATCAGGTAGTTCAGCATTATTGCTGCCAATCACTGGGACTGCTGCTGACTCTACATCACTGTCGGTGTCATCTTCGTTACGAATTTCTTCAATTTTTGCTTCATTGCTTTTGGCAGGAGTAGCCGTCTTTTTATCAACCATTGCCCAACGCGAGAATAATAAAATTGCGCCAAGACCTATAGTAATATCTCGTGCCGACATGACGCCCACTGCACTTAAATTTAAAGGAAAACCCATCACAAAACTAAGAGGGATATAAATAAAAAGCAAAAAAACTATGATGATTATTGTAGGAATCATTATATCTAAAAAACCACTCAAGCCCCCGGCAGCAATATTTCGCACAGAATCTGCAATTTGACCCAAGCCATTAATCCATAATAGATTACGACCAATAGACATAATTTCAGAATCGGAATTATCAATAAAAGCTCCCAGCAAAAGGTTAGGAATTGCAAGAAATAATCCTAAACCCAAGGTTGCAATAGAAACCCCTAGCCCAATACCGGTGTATCCCAATTTTTTTGCATTACGATAATTTCCTGTCCCAACGGCTCGGCTCACTAACGTGCTTACTGTATCCATAATGCCGAATAATGGCGTTGAAAGCACAGCGATGTATTGTTGTGTTGCTTCTTGCGCAGCCTGTTGTTTTGATCCCATCGAGCCAATCATGAAGCTCGCTGTTATTCCGCCAAATAACTCTACTGCAACCTTTGCACCTAAGGGCAGACCAATTTTGGCAAATTGCCATAAATCAGAATAAAAATTTTTGCAACTAAAATGACCGAGATGATATGGCTTAAATCTTTTAGCAACACACATATATAAACTAAATAATAAAAAAGTAGCCCAAGCAGTAATAGAGTTAGAGTAACCTAAACCAGCAATGCCTAGTTCAGGCAGATAAAATTCGCCAAAAATTAATCCATACGAAAGTAGTGTATCTAAGCCTTGATATAAAACAATAAAACACAAGGCGACATTAGCGTTTTTAGTAGCTAAAGCTATTTTCCTATTGCAAGATAACAAAAACATAGCGGGTAATCCCCAGCTATAACCATAAAAATACTCTTGCGCTAATGCAACAACCTCAGGTTCTTGACCTAACAATAAAAGAATGGGTTTGCTTGCCACCATAAAAGCTACGCATGGCATACTTAATAATAAACTAAAAAGCCAGCTTTTATGCAAAATAGCACCAACTTCCGCGCTATCATCGGCACCGATTTTACGTCCTGCTAAAATAGATCCAGCAGTTAAAGTCGTTCCTGCGGTGGTGGTAAAACAATTTTGAATAGAAGAAGTTAAATTACTCGCTGCTAATGCTTGTGGCCCTAACTTACCAATAAAAACTACACCTACAAAATTGCCAACCATTAAGATAAAGGAGGCTGCTGTGTAGGGAACAGTCAATGTAACTACTTCCTTTAGTGCTTGAACAAAACTCAAGTTAGTTAGTTTAGGGTCAACCAACACATTGCTATTCGGAGTTCTCACTAATGCATGATTTTCCTCAAAGCTTGATTCTTCTTCATTTTTCATAGTATTCTTAAATAGATGTGCAACATTATATTTCGTTACTTAACTTGTATAAACCAAATTATTTTTAGCGCGTTCATAGTGGATAAATAAAAATATCATTTCTTTTTGATTGTCTAGTAACATCGATTATTTTTTGTTTTTAATGCGCCTAGAGCTTAAAATACGGGATCATATCATTTGGCAACGGAGTATACACAAATAAATCTAAAAGCTCACTAAAATATTACGCTTCCCTTGCGAAATTTTCCACCATTTCCAAAGAGCAATATGAAACCAATTTTTCCTCTACTGATAATAGCTAGCTAGTTAAGTAGCTTTATTTTGAACCTTTATATATTACAATTCGATTGGTAGAAAATTTACTAGAAAAATTTTTTATTATGACCTGATTGAAATAATACTAAAGCAAAAATGATTATATTTCTACTGTAAAAAATACGGTATCTATTAGTTGGCTCAGAAGCGCAAGATTTAAGACAGGTGGTATAAAATAAATTGTTTAAAAACTTTTTGACAAGTTTTAACTTCATTAAGTCGGTTATGAAGGAAGTCTATTGTCTTAGTTTGAGCACATTAACTTAGTATGTAGGCTGACAAAACAATTAAAATTTGTCATACTATGTTAATAAAATTGCTGCAGATATGAAAGCCTGGGAATATTTTTTGGAATTAAACATGATTATCACTAGTAAACATCCTTTTATTACTTTATCACAAGAATTTGCAGACCTTTGTAAACCACTAGAATTTTTTAAAGTACACCATGTAACATATTTTAAACATTTCAATGATGGCACAAGGATTAGCTTGTCAAATAAACCTAAGTGGATTGAAGATTATTATAATCTAAATTTATTTGATAGCAGTTTATTTGAAGACAAACCTAGCCTTTATCAAAATGGATTTAATCTGTGGCTGGGAGATTATGACCTTACTGTATATCGCCATGGTAGGCTTTATTATAATACTGCACATAGTATTACCATTACTGAACCAAAATTTGATGGCTGTGAATTTTTTTTATTTGCCTCGTCTATTAATGATTACCAAGAAATAAATTTTCTTGCTAACAATATGGATATTCTTTATCGATTTATACTTTATTTAAAAGATCACGGAGAAACTATATTAGCTGCTGCGCATCAACATAAAATCCTCATTAAAAAAGGTTTTGAAGTAGCTGAATTTCCAAAAAATTATTTGACTAATATCGACTTCTTTAACGAAATGATTACTTCTAAACAAAATTTTTTAAAAAAAACACCTATTAGAAAATATACTACAGAAGATAGCTCTATTCCAAATGTCAAATTAAGTAAGCGCCAAATTGACTGTATTACATACCTTTTGAAAAATAAAACAAGCAGAGAAATGGCAGAATTAATGAATATTTCATCTAGAACAGCTGAATCATATATCGAAAATATTAAATTCAAACTTAATTGTAATAGTAAACTAGAATTAATTGGAAAATTAAAAAGCAATAAATTTTTGAGTGCACTTTTATAATTTTTTATTGAGGCTAAATATGGCAAGAAATACACAAAGCAAAAAAGCTAACGGAAAAATCAATACTGAAGAAACATAACTGCTTTTAATTAAACTAGAAGTGGTCATGTAATTCAAGTCTTGCCATGAAGCTTTTAATAACCATCCAAACAATAGTTGGCTTAATGCACCAACAGCATTCAAAATAAACGAAGCGGTTCCTGTTGCCATCGAAAGCGTTTCTTCCAAATTATTGTCAGCAATAACCACAAACGCTACATTTTGCGTACTAATACTCATGCCCAACAAAGTCAGCAGCAGAGTTATTTGTATGAACGTCATGTGGTGAATTAACAAAAAAGGGAGAATTAAAAAAAATGAACTTCCAGCGCCAAAAACCATTATTAACTTTAAATTACCTATTTTATCTGAAAAATAACCTGTTAATGGTGAACCAATAATCAAGCCTATAAAGATAAATGATACGGCTAATGCAGCTTCTGAGCTGGTAAGAAGATAAACCTGATGTAAATAGAAATTGCCCCAGAGTGAAGCTAAAATAAAAATTGGCAAACTCATTAAGCCTAAGTACAGGCCTAACATAAAATTTTTACTGCTAAACAAAATTGCTTTTATTTTATCTAATTTTAATCTTGTAGGTCTAACATTAAGGGCAAGTTTTTTACTAGGTGTCAAAAACACCCACATTATAACCAAAGCAAAACCAATAATTGCGACGCTCCTTAACCCATTTCGCCAACCTATATAATGAACTACATGGATAAAGACGTAATTACCAAAAAATCCCCCTAACAATGCAAAAGACAGCATAAGCCCAATAGCTGAATTTACCTTATATCTAAAGCAGATAATGGCAACACGCATACACGTTAATAATGAAGCAGCGCTTGTCAATCCTTGCAAAAAACGCATTGCTAAAACGACTACCCAAGAATTTGTATCAGCTATTACAACACTAGATAAAACACTTACACTTAGAAATAGTATAACAATGATACGCACTGAATATCTATCAATAAGAAATCCTATTGGGACTAACCCAAACGCATTAGCGAATAAAAAAACTGACGAAATAAGGCTAAGTTTTGTACTTGACAAACGGAATGCTAATGCCACATTTGAAATAATACTGTTATATAAAGATAGTTGTAGCAAATCATAAAAAGAAAAAAAGGAAGCCAATATACATGTGAGGTAATTTTCATATTTTTTAATAAAGTATTTCATTTTATTGTTCCACTTAGTTTTTTTGCCGTAAACCTTTTTTAGAATCGTTTCTTGAAAAAAATTACCAGTTGTTTCCTGAGCACATAGTTTAGCTAAAACAACAAGACAATGTAGTGTTTATTTTTGATGAGTATGGTGAATAAGGCCCGTTAGTGAATTTAATTATTACACAATAATTGGAACAATGGCGAGCGAAAGCCATTATAACTTGTCGTGACCACTATCTGACAATGAATGAACCACACTTTCGTAAAATTTTATTTTAGCATTTTTCTTAAAAAGATATATTTCAATAGTAAAAAATGTTCTCAAATATTATCTTTTGCAACTTCTGAAATGAGAAATTTTAAAAAAAATTGCATATTCACAGAATTTGCTAGAAATTTAGGAATAACCGCAAACAGTGGTATTTTCGGAGAATTATATTTGGATAAAGCAAGGCATAATTGCTTGGTTTTTATCTCTTCATTAATCGTAAAAGGTGGGATCCAGATTAACCCTGTGCCAGCTAGTGCCACCTGCTTTAAAATATTGAAATCATTACTTTGAAAATTTCCAGCAACATAAATCGCTTTTCCACCCAATATCCATTTATTTTGAATATCGGGATGGGTATGAATCAAACAATTATATTGTAATAAATCTTCAGGTTTCTTAGGTACACCATTTTTTTTCAGATACAGTGGCGACCCAAATACTCTACGCCTAATGTCTATCCATCGATGCGAAATAAAAAGAGGATGGTTGACTTTGCGTGAAACAATTGCTAAATCAAATGCTTGATCAGTTACATCAACCAATAAGTCATCGCCTACTAAAAATTTGCAATGTATTTTTGGATAAAGAGCCATAAATTTAACAACCAATGCTGAAAAATATGATGCAACTGTCGTTATCATCATATGAATACGAATTACTCCTTGTGGCTCATTTGATAAATGGCAAACTTGATTTTTTATCTCACTTAATTCATTTAGCCACTGAGAAGCTTTTTGATATAACAATTCTCCCGACTTTGTTAGTTGCAAGCGACGTGTTGACCTATGAAATAGCTGTGTTTTTAATTCTTCTTCTAACCAGGTAATTTGTTTGCTTAATTTAGAAGGCGACACATAAAGTTTTCGCGCTGCCGCAGAAAAACTACGGTAATTTACAATTGCGATAAAACTTTTAAAACAAGTAAGTAAATTCATAAATCTTCCTTATTTCTATTTAGGAAAAAAATATTTTCCAAAGTACTATATTATCGTTTCTAACGTTCCAGGTTACAATGATTATGACTAGATAATTACTTTCAATTAATAACATTTCTGACAAAGAAATGTTTCAACAATGGAGAAAAATATTATGTTAAATTCAACAGATGTGCAAAGCACGACAAATATGCAAAGTGATAATGTCACTAATCCCGAAATTTCTGTTACAGAAGCTCGCCAAATATTAATGGCTAATTTACCTATAATGCAAGAAGCAATTAAGTTGGCAAACAAACGTCTTCGGTTAGCTAGTGGTCTTTCACCAACCATAATGAATAATCATGAAGATATGCCAAAAGAAGAGGAAGCGAACATTCCACATACAAGAAAAAAACATGCTTCTGTGATTCATACTATATGTCTCGCTGCTTATCTTGTTCCTGAAACATTAAAAATGATACGTCAATTTGATGGAATCTTTAATAATCAGGAATTAAGAAAATTTTTATTTGGCAGTGGCACTAAATTATCACAACCATTATTCAGCGGCATTGCAAAAGAACCATCTCATTTAATCGGTTCATCATCATCCTTTTTTAAGAGAGCAGGAAGAGTTGGAGGAATGGGGACAAAGATTCTGGCTGCTTTTGTTGCGGCAGAAATTGCTGCTGAACACTGGCCTGAATTATTAGAAAACGTGCAAGAACTTCCGACAACTGTTAAGAGAAATATAAATGAATATATAGATCGGGGAAGAGCTGAGATGAAAGAGTGGCAGATCACGGGGGAAGATTACGGCTATGAAATCATTCCGCCAACTTCCAGTATTGGTAGTGATGAAATGAAAGAGTCATGTGAAGACAAGAGTCATATAATCTATCCTCTGTCACCTACTACTCGACAATCAAGTGATCAACCCAGTGCTTCGAAGGAAAATCAACCTGAAGAAAAAAAGGCGTTCCGCCAATTTTAGGTAGAGAAGTGATAAAACAATGGAGAGCAGCCATGGGCTGCTCTCCATTGTCAAAAAATACTTATTATTGATCTGCGCCCTGAAAAATAGACAACTTGTTTAAAACGTCTCTCATAACTTGGGCGCCTTCCCACCATAGATTGGAAGTCAATTTTGAGGCAGCAGATATAAGTTGTTTACGAATTGCACTTTTATCGAATCTTTAGTACTATACTTACTCATTTTTAATCTTACGAAAAATATAAATGTTATCTAAAATTATTAAATCTGTCATTTTTACTGGTATTACATTAACAGCTACAAATATATTTGCAGCATCAACCAACGTCTGTACTGCTCTAATAGGTAGTTGGAGTGGGCAAGCAACCGATATCTATAATCATACTACTCCTATAAAAGTAACGATAACAAATCTACTTGGGAAAGCACCTGATTATAAACCTCAGGGTGTGATGTCATGGGGGAATAACAGTAATATACCCTTCAATAATTCAAATTGTTCTGTATCAGATGAAGGAAAAACGATAGACGCTATCGGTCTCTTCAGCAAAGTAAATAATAATATTTGGCTGATAATTGCAACGGACAAAGTTAATGATCCGTCTAATCCTAGCGAAATAAACCTTGCCGGCGGAGCTACTAATTCCGTAAAAATTATCAGTGGTCAAATCAGCAAAGTTAGCCAATAAAATAGAGGCTACATTAGCTATCATTACTTAGAGCCTCCAATTTATGGCGGGATGCCCAAGTGTTTATTATTTTTTTAGTAAAGTTCACTTTGGCCTCTCGTTGACTAACAAACTTGGAAGCGTTGTTGCGAAAAAAATATTTTTCTATAACTTGGGGAGTTTTACAAAGCCCCTCCAAAGTGTCTGGTCATAGAATAACCATTGCAGTAGATGCCTATGATTAACAGTAATCATATGGCAGGTATAATAAGTATCTTACGCCTTCTTGAGCAACTTAAATGAGAGTGCACAATTTCAATTTGTGCGGCTGACTTGGCAACTCATATTTTTCAAGAGCAATAATCAATTTTTCTTCTTCTTGTATTGTATTAATTAAATCTTTTCTTGAAACTTTCCCTCCTTCAGTTAAAGGATAAGCATCCCAAAAGCTGATAGTTGTAATTAATGAGTAACACTTATTTAACTTCAATTCTTTAATGATATCTTCTTGCTCTAAGCCAGAATCACATTTAATGGCTGCATGTAGTCGGTTATGTAATTTAAAAATAATGACGCCATTAACACCATTTATTTTTTTAATCTCTCTTTCAAATACTACTGGATTGATTTTGTTTTTTTGATCTGGCAATTGAATTAAATTTTCATACCTTCCAAAAAGAGTAATTTGTCCACTTGGATAAATTGTAGCAAGATCATTTGTCATAAAATAATGTGACGACAATTCCGAACTCTGATTATCTAAATAGCCTGTCGCTATACTGCTCCCATAAAAACGTAGACGTCCAATATGTTTCCCATCACGGGGTAGAATCATTTCTTCTTCATCAATTGTTTCAATATGTAAGGTATGTAACGCCGAGCCAACACCATGCGTATCGGGCCCTGACATTGGATAATTAGCAATCGCATTGCAAATTAATTCGGTTGCACCGTATGTTTGAGTAACTTGTACTAAAGGTCCATAGAAATATTCGTAGAGTGCCTTACAATTGGCAAACCATATTCCATCACCTAAATAGAAATATAATATCCATAAATAATCGTAATAGGTTTTGTTTAGAGTCAATGCGCGCGAGATTTTGATTAAATCAATTAAGTCTACTTCTTCGCCACCGGTTGTAATACGCTTGAGATGAGGTGGAATAAGTCGAGGTTGTTCCTCAACTAAACTGGCATAATCACGCATTTCAGTAGGGAAAAATGAAACATGTGTAGCATCCGTTCTCATCATTAATTCTGCCCAATTTAGAGTCCTTTTTTCAATTGAAAATTGGTAAGAATCAGCAGGAGGGATGATAATACTGCCGCCACAATGCATCAATGTGACTAAAGCAAATGCACCTGAAACATGGAATAAGTAGCGTGGATTAAAAAGTCGTGATTGGGAATTGAATTGATAACGTTTCACTGTCGCATCGGCATGCAGGAGTGTGGCATGCCAACCATGCTGAACAATTTTAGCTGAGGCTGTGCTACCGCTGGTAAGGTATGCACTGATGATGAAATCCACTTCTTTTTCTAGGGATTCTGCTTCTTTAAGCGGATATTCGCTTAATTGGTCAAAAATTTCATTCATTTCCAAGCAACAATTACTTGCCTGGCTTTTCTCAATCTTAAGATCTATTAGCTTCTTATCATAAATAATTAAGGCTGGTTTTAATTTTTCAAAAAAAGAATTTAAAATATCAATATCTAATCTGTAATCAATAGGTATCCAAACTAATTTCAATGAAATAACAGCGAAATAAAGTTGATATGCTTCAATTGAATTAGGGCCTAAAAATATAATATTATCTTGAGGAAGGATGTCTTGTGTGGCTATGCTCTGTATAAGCATATTAATTTTTTCGAAGTTCTCAGCATAGGTTATTTCGTGTGTTTCATCGAGGAGAAATGGTTTTTCAGTAAATTCTATAGACTTTTCTTTAAGCCATACGGAAACAGTTTTCATGGTTTTCATCCACAATTTCTAAATTATCTTTATTGATAGCCAAGACAAATCAAAAGAAGATAGCCTTGTCATTTAGAATATCCTGCCTACCAAAAAGAATAATGAAAATAAATTATTTACTTATTTTGTAATAGGAATCTGATCCAATAATATTGGAATTCCAGTTTTTTTCTCGTGGGTCACTAACTTGATTCGCATCTAACCAGGTAGTGTGTAAAGTGCTTAGATTGTTGCTAACATTTCCGGTCACAGCAACTACTTGATCACAATGAGGGAAATTAACCGTGACGGAGATAGCATTGCCATTAAAATATCCTACTAAAGGTAAAGGCACTCCTATGTCCTCTTTACAATTACCAACGGCAGTTGTAAACGTCCCACTCAATGATCCAGTATTTTGAAAATCCTTATGCCAACTTAACAACAGGGTAGAACCGCGTTGATTTTTATAAGTGGTACTCGAATCTGTTACTGCATTGGCATATGTGCTTAGAAATAATGAACACATTCCGAGGGAGGTTACGATTTTTTTTATATTCATGAAATAGCTCCGTTGTTAATAATCACCTCAAAATCTACCTATAACAGGCAAACACGGCTACTAGGAAAATTCCTAGTTTATAGTTCATGATCATATATTAGCCTAATGAAGCCGGATGAAATTGATTTTTAAGGAATTATAATGTTAGTTAAACGAGCTGGCTAAATATTAGCGCATAAAATGAATCATCTTATATTATTGATTTTACTTTTTACTTATTTTTCCCTGGTGAATGAAATTTTCTTCTCGATGTGCCAGAATACTCAAAATTTGTAAAGTTTTTTACAAATGCCCCCTGGAATTCAGCGCTCTCTCCAACATGAATAAAAATCAAGAGGGAATTTAGTACGGATGTGCTTATTGTAGGTAGTGGACATGTAGGTTTGATGATGGCTTGCCAACTGACATAAATCTTCCACATTTCGTTTGAAATTAAAATGGGCTAAAATAAGGAAAATAATAGGAGGCACTATGAAAAAGATTGCTGTTATTGTTGGTAGTCTCAGAAAAGAAGCTTGGAGTCGTAAATTGGCATTAGTGTTAATGAAGCTGGCCCCATCTTCACTAAGTCTGGAATTAGTGGAGATTGGTCAACTGCCTCTTTATAATCAAGACCCCGATGATCAAGGTCATCCCTTGAAAGAGTGGGCAATGTTTCGTGAGCATATAAAAAGCTTCGACGGTCTCCTTTTTGTGACCCCTGAGTATAATCGTTCTGTTCCCGCACCGCTCAAGAATGCTATTGATGTTGGATCACGACCTTATGGAAAAAGCGTTTGGGATGGTAAACCAGCAGCGATTATCAGCAATTCTCCCGGTGCAGTCGGCGGCTTTGGGGCTAATCACCATTTGCGTCAATCATTTGTATTTTTGAATGTTCCTTGTATGCAAAGAGAAGCATATATAGGAAACGTTAGCACGTTATTTGATGCAAATTCAAATCTAGTTAAAGAAGATACACGAGAATTTTTACGTAATTTTATGGAAGCCTACGCAAAGTGGGTTGATAAAATATTGAGTTCGTAAAAGGATGGATCTACACTCCGAATTGTAAAAACAAAAAAGGATTATCAAAATAGGGATTTGTTTATATGATCTTGCCCGGATTATGTAGACAATGTCATTGTTAGCCTCACGTTTTTGTTTTATGTTAGGTGTGGCAATCCAACAAATGAAGTGCATTCAATGTATTTAACTATTTTTCACAATGACTACTACTTGATCAAAGTTTTTCTTAATATTATCCTAACTTTAAAGCTTTATAATAAACTCATTAACCAATACTAAAGTACCAAAGATTACAGGTTTTGCTGCGGGTATTTACTCTAAAGCGATTTTAATTTTTTTATTTAAGAGGCTTTATCCTGTATGACCATGAAGGATATAAACAAAAGTACAGCCAAGCAACTCAGCTGATGGTACATCAATTAGATAAATTACAATCAATTTTAGCTACGATTGAAAAAATAGAAGAAGAAAATAAATCTGAGTTTTTTAACAAAGACAAAGCACTTAAAAAGTATGTGGAGGTTTTACAAGAAACATTAGGAAAAATAGATGAAACACAACAAGATCTCAATCCAAAATCTCAAATTCCTTCAGACTTATTACTTAGACTAAAAAAAAATGTTACTGAGTTTAAAAACAAACTAGAGCAGATGAAAGATGGGAATCAAACCACTAGATCACTAGTACGTGTCGATGAAAGATTGGAGCAAGTAAAGAAAGAAGAAAAAAGATTAGGAAAGTTGATTGCCATAGCCAATTATAAATCATTTGAAGGAGAGTATTTAAAAAACCAACAAGAATTAGAAAAAGCAAATAATGAATTAAAAAATTCAGAAATAAAATTAGCTGAATCTGACCGAAAGATAGAGCAAGAAATTAACAAAGCAAGCAATTTAGAGAAAGAAAAAATTGTATCCGAACAACAGATACAACAGGAAGTTAGTGAAATAAATGAAACATTAGAAAGTACAAAAAAATATGCAACTACATTCAACCAAGGGATACAACAAGGAATTGACAAAATAATTAATGAATTAAATAGTGAAGAAAAAAATGCCGGTAAAGCAACAACAAGCCCTATTTTGCAACTATACATTCTTTAACATTTGCTTCATCAAAAAAAGCACAATCTTTATATTCGCTGCAAAAATTACACGACCAAGTAAACAAAAAAGAATACTTAGAGCAATTATTTCCCAATTTAAAAAGAATGTATGAAGGTTTAACTAAAGAACAACAAAATCAAACCGAGCCCCGGTATTTATTAAAAGTTCTGGGAGATTTTAAATTACGTTGTTTAAAGAGCAAACTAGTAGCGCTTGAAATACAAGAGGATCATCATATTGATCTAAGTAATTTTTACCAGGAATGCAATTCTCTTATAGAAAAAGTAGAACTCCAAATAAAAGAGCAGAAAAAAATTCTTAATGATGGAATTCAAACACAGAAACCAGAAGAACAATTAAAAGATGAAATGGAACAAAATGTTTTTACTACATTTCGCAAATAGTCATATACAGCTTATCTACTAACCTTACGATTATCCACGCAAGTTATTAGCGTTTAAGAATTTAGCCTGCCATTCCCCTGCCTACGCAGGGTATATTTCTTGTTGGCATCCAAATTCGAGCTTGCTTTGAATAAACCTACAATTTGCCTTAAAAGAATGTAAACATATTTTCATCTAAAATATAGTAATAATCTAGCAATGAGTTGCCAGAGAATTCTTTTCTTCAAAAAGTCCGGCGCTAACTCTATATTTGGGCAACACCTACTTAACTAGAAATTAATTCATCAGAGGTCTCGAACGAGAATTCCCGAGATTTATCTTGCAACTGCACTACTATAAAAAGTGTGAAAAGACTTGCTAAGATAATATAATACGCTGGAGAAAGTATGTTATTAGTATTGTTAATTAATAGGGTCGCAATTAAAGGAGCTGTACCACCAAACATAGAATCACAGATTCCGTGTCCTATAGAAACACTACTATAACGTAATTTTGCTGGCACCATACCTGCCATGATTTTTGGTCCGGTAGCCATAGTGGATGAGATTAATAAAGCAAATATAACTTCACCTAAAAGAACTAATTCAAAATTACCGGTCGTAAATAAAATATAACTAGGGTACGTTGCTAAAATTGTACCTATCGCAGAAAAAATAAGTATTGGTTTTGCCCCAATTTTGTCGGCTAAAATTCCAAACAATGGCACTGTTACAAAAATCGAACTAATGGTAATGATATTTAACAACATAACCTGTGTCAGGGTTAATCCTACAAATTTAGTCAAATACGTAGGGGCATAGATCAAAATAATATAGCTTAATACTGCAACCTGTACATTGATTCCCATAATATTAAATAATTTCCTTTTATGTTGCTTAAGAATATCAGCAAGCGGAATTCGAATAATATTTCCTTGGCGTTTAATTTGTTCAAAAACGGGAGTATCAGCTATTTTCATTCGTATGTAAAAACCAATTATTGCCGTAAAAATAGCAAACAAGAATGGCAAACGCCAACCGAATGCATGTAAAGTCATCGTTGACATAGTTGCTGTGGTGATACCCACAGCGGCAACACTAAACATGCCACCGATAAATGAGCCCATCACCGCGAGACTGGAAAATAATCCTTGTCGATGCTCTGGTGCATGCTCATATAAAAAAATCATTGAACCTGTATATTCTCCACCACAAGAAAGTCCTTGTATTAAGCGCAATAAAACCAGCAAAATTGGCGCCAAAATACCAATAGATTGATAGGTGGGTAATAAACCGATAAGCACGGTAGGAGCAGACATTAATATTAAAGTGTAAGCCAAGACTTTTTTTCTGCCTATGCGATCTCCAAAGTGACCAAACAGAAAGCCGCCGACTGGCCGCAATAAATAGCCGGCAGCAAACCCGCCAAAAGTAGCGAGTATTGAGAGAAAAGGATTATGTGATGGAAAAAATAAGGCAGCTAGAACAGGAGCAAAAAATCCATATAACGTAAAATCATACCATTCAAGAATTTCACCAATCATTCCAGCAGCAATGATATTTTTTTTCAATGATAAACTCCTTGTAAATTTTGGTAAGCATTTACGCAGTCGTTGCGAACTCGCTGTTTTTTGCAGGCCGCGGTGATCCAGTGAAAATGCTGCAAATTCTCATTTTGTCTCAAGAGTACGTTAAAGACAAGTGATAATTTTCATTGCCTATCTAGATCGCTTCACCTTGCAAAAAACAAAGAGCGCGACTTTCGCAATGACGGTATTTGAAGTTAGTTACAAACCTGCTGCTCAATGCGACATTTTTGCTCTAAAAAAATAATTGAAAACTGCTGTACTGACAAACTAGCAATGAGTCCTGTGTTAAAAGAACAACTGTGGCTTTATGGATCCTGAGATACTTTCTTAATCAGTTAAGCAAAATATACAAAAAAAATCACTCAGAAATAATGCGATAAGAAAGCATATAAAAAAAATTCGCATCGACCAATATTGCATTCTAGTGCCAAAAATTTGGTTGATCAAATAAATGATAAATGTGTAAATGCCTTTCAATAACATAATCAGCAGAAACAAGAATATAATTGTCAGACCTAAAGAATAAAATGCAAATGACATACACACTGAAGTTAAATGGAAAGGCACATACTGCATCCCCATACCGTATCCAGTTTGATAGCAAAATTTTAAATATGAATATCGTTTTAACCATAGATTTAAAAGAAAGATGGCCATTGTTAAAAATGTATATATTTTATTGGTAGGTGAAAGCATATGTACCCCTCATTAATCAATGACAAATTACTCGCCCCAAAAACCTCGGTTCTTCGTGCCTTCTGGGGCTTAATTCATTGGCTTCATCCTCAAAAACAGTCGTAATATGTCAAAGAAAATGCAAGTCATGCAACATTAAGATTTATTAAAGAAACATTATTCAGCCCATGGTCATCTGATGTATGGTATGAAGAACAATACAAGCAAATTCCACAGTTGCGATTTCTGATGGAATAAAATAAATTTTGTGTTAAAAAACAATGTGATATTTCCTTGAAGACCTTTAAAGATTTTTTCTGTGCTTTAAAGTTTTGTTATATTTTTGAAGAAATACGCAATTTTATGCGATTAGGCTATACGCCAAAAACAAGATAAATAGCACAGACAAACACGGGATGATTTTATCTCAATTTCACTCTTTAGAAAAAATATTTGCTGTTTGCTAAAAAACAAAATAAATTCGATCATCGTAAAAGTTAACAAACCCTAAAAAATGGTGGCACCCCTGTACAGCCTATTTTCGCGACACTTGGCTTGGGTGACTTGTTGGCCTAGAATTTTCATTTTCTGCCTGTTCTACGACACTATTTCTGTGCGGAGTATTAGTATTTTTTTGACCGAACAGAGTTTGAGTCATAAAATGGCCAAAACTCTCAGCTAATAAAGCGGTGGCAATCAGTGAACTGATTAGTACCATTGCGCCTAGATCATAATCAATGACCAAGAAGCTAAATTGTATTAGTAACATTAATGTGTTTAGTAATTCCCTTACATAGTTTCGTGTAGATGTTGCATTAAATGCATAGTCAGCTAAAATCGAAATTACAAAAAACATAAAAATAAATAATTCAGGTCCTTCAATAGCAATTTGCAGTGACAGACGCATAGTTTTTCTAATAAGAGATGCTCTTTTATCAGTCATCATTAATTTTCTCTTAAAGAAAATATCGGATGATTCTTCTGCTACTCCATAAAAAAATCCTTTTGTTGCCGTAAGCCCATGTAATGCAAAAACATTGGAAAGATGCTGTGCTGGTTGAAAAAAAGCACAACTTGAAGGTTTTGTAGTACAGTCTTCTTGTCTACTTATTTTTGCAAGTCCATAAGCGACTCGGTCTGGTTCCATCATATACCGGGGTGTCATTTCACCTGTTATATTACTATACGTCTCCATAAGTGGCGTTAATACTTCTTTCGGCGTTAGGTTTTTCCGCATAGAAAAGTCATCCCTACAGGTGTAATAAGATGCTTCAATGAGTTCAGCGGATAAATAAGGATGATCGACTGGTAAAATGAAACGACTTCTTGGGCAAGGCAAACCATAACGTCCCAAATTTTGTAAAAAACTCGCTGAGTTTGCACCCTCATAGACAGGTGGGAGTGTGCTATTAAATAATGTATTGAATAAAACTCTAGGCAATGACGGCATTCTAAAAATAATTATTTTTGAATCTTGTATTGATGATATATTGGGGATTGTGTTATTTGCAGTAATATCGACAAAAATAGTTTTTTTAGATAATTTTTGTAATTCTGTATAAATATCCTTGGGACCTATATAAGAAAGTTCAAAGAATTTTTTCAATTCTTGCCACGATTCGTTAGGCATTGTATTCAGCGCCATGACATAAAGCGGTTTGTCAGATATGTTTCGTGCATTAGCTGCAGAAATGATTAAATTAATTAAGTTAAATTGAGGCTTGGGATGTAAACTTACATCAAGCCCGTAAATAGCAAAAGTATTCGTTTTGCCACTGTTTTTATTGCGCAAAATTTGCCGTACAGCTTTTGCAGCAAAAGGATTTTGTTCAGAAAAACGCACAATTGCTTGCTTAATCTTTTCTTGAGTAGGTAAAGTTATACGATAAGGTAAGACGGTGCTTAGATACTCATATTGTACAATTTTCTTTTCTAGCTCATAAGTAATTGCGGGAGAATTGCTAGTAACGAAACTAAACGGATTAAAAGATAATACCCTTGAGGCATGAGCTAAACTCGTTAATTGTTTATTGCCATATTGGTAAACAATAGCATTCCAAAGGCCCGCGAAAATAGCTAGTTCAGCTTTATGAAAATCTTGGCTGTGATTTTTGAAATAAGCATAATCTATAAAGCGAACATGAAGACCATTTTCTAAAGTAGTTTCAATAATGCTGTTGTTATCCATTTTATTGTCCACGTTCATCAGTAGCATGGTTTTCTTTAAAGTGAAAACAGCACCAACAATATCTATGCTACCTTGGTACCCAAGTTCTAATAAACGATCAAGAATATTAATAACACAAACTTGATCACCATAACCCGGACCAAAAATAACAAACATGCGAAGAGGCTTTTGAATGCTTTGCAAAAAATTTTTAGCAACAATAGGGGCATTTGTTAATTCAGATTCTATGAGTTTAAAAATCCAAGTTGCAGTTTTTGGATAGGTGGAAATCCAGTTTTTTAGCATGATATTGAGCCTTAATTTGACTTGCGGTATCGAATAACGTGTCAAGTCCTTGCTAGGCGATCATTGCTGGATTTGAATTATTAGCTTTTGCAACTTTCGAGGGAAAGATTCATACGGGAATAAGCAAAAAAAGCTTTGCAGTTTCCAGATGTTATTTAATCCAATTAAAAATACCCATGCTGACTACGTAGGTAAAAATAAGAAGACAACATGCTTGTTACTATGCACGCATGCATGTTAGGCCATCGTGACCTCAACATGGGCGCAATGTAAAAAGTTTACGTGCAGGGATTTTTTGAGCTTGTTATTGCCGTATAGTTATAATCTTGTTTACTTATTAAACAAACCGTAACTGTATAAGAAATAAACCAAGAATACAAGAGAAAATAATAAAAGGTTAGACCAGAATCCTCCTTATCTCACAAGACAAGCTCTGTCGATTAAACTTATCAACGAAAGAGTGTAAATGTAACAATGCTTGAATAATGCCGTTTAGTTTTAGGCGTCAATGATCATATCCCTGCCTTGCTTGAACATTTTTTTAAAAAAAAGCAAAGAACTACTGTAGATGCTTTACCGAGAATAGAGCCAGACAAAGCCATAAAAAGACTTCAAAAATGTTAGGAGAAAGGTTTTATTTCGTTAAATAATGCTTTGCATGTATTAAGTGCAATTCAAGAAAAAGCTTCAAATAAAGAAAATAAAAATCCTATTAATTTCTTTTCTTCAAAAATTCAGTTAGCGAAAGAAAACCATTCCGATCAAAAAAGGGCTTTGAATGCAGAGATTAAAAATGCCTTCAATTTCCTGTTTGCAAAAATTTATTTGGCACAAGGAAACGTATCAGAAGCTGAAAAACACCTAAATATTTAACCTTGTTCAACGCACCTGAAAAAGCGCAGCCTTTTCTTGTAGCTGCAGTTCAAGCCGGCTCTAAAGGAGCTGAGATAGAACTGAAAATAATTGATAATGATGATGCAACTAATCAAGCTCAAAGAGCACCGGATATAAACGAAGGCGATGAATCAGATAGTGATGAAGCCATTGTAGCAAGAAACAACCCACTGTCTCAATTACGAACATCATTAATTCAATTGCGGCGACTATTGCCAACAATGGTTCGAGGTGAACGACATGAAGTAATGGATTCTGCCATAAGCGATTTTCTTATTACTCTGACAAAGCATTTACAGCCGAACGGAGACTCTCTCCCACAACATGCTACGGAAGTTGATTTATTAGCCCAATTAACTAATGTATTGGATATCTATGATTTATGTAGTCAATCAAGTCCATCTAAAGTTACCAAACAACTAAAAGTGTTTTTTTTTAATCTGCTGAACCTAATTGCAAGCGAAGAAAATAAAGAAAAAGGAATTTCTGTGAAATTACTTACTATTGGAGAGCTAACCGATCTTTTAGATCAACAAAATATTAAGTTGAACCCAATGAAAGGCTTACTCCCGAAACAAAATCTAAATATGATATACGGCCTACCATTTTTTTCTAAGACCGATGAAAACTATTTATGATAAGAATTTGTTTGCTTATGAAAAACTACAGCGTTTAGAAAAAGTTTTATCCCCTGACAACGGCTCAAATAATATTTTAAGAATTCTCCAAGAATTACGTGCGCAATTACTTGGAATCATCACTAGTCAAACAGAAGGGCTCCGTTGCAAAAAAAGCAACGCCTGCATAGGCTATGCCTCCTATGTAATTAGGATCAATATCCATGGCCAATGAAAAGCACAAAGAAGCTGCCAAACCATTCAAATGGAAGCATGTAGTTGGTGAAATCATCCTTTGGCTGGTCATATGGTACTCACGATATGCTTTATCCTAAGATTTGAAGGAAATAGCAGCAGAACGCTGTTTTGCATTAGATCATTCTACGATTTATCGGTGGGTTCAAGAATATGCCCCAAAAATTAAGAAGCGTATAAAGCCTAGCTATGACGCATCATATACCAAAAATGCTCAAATTTTAACTATCGTAATAAAAATCGTTTGGCAAGCATAATTTCACTATTAAAAATCTCAGATTTTATCATTTATATTGACGATATTTTTTACTAAATTTTATTCAGGACGTGCAGATCCCTTAAGGAAATATCATATTATTTTTTTTAGGACAAAATTTATTTTTATTCCATCAGAAAACGCAACTGTGAAATTTGCTTGTATTGTTCCTCATGCCATACATCAGGTAGCCATGGACTAAAAAGTGTTCTTTGATAAATTTCAATGTCGCATGACTTCCATTTTCTTTGACATACTTTTTTGATTTTTTCGTAAATTGCGAAAGCGCATTCATTGCATGTCCAAGGCGCATCAGGAGATGAAAGCCTTTCATAGCATTCGCCTGTTAGCTCTCTATTTATTTCACGACGAGAACTCAAGCGAAAGACAAAAGTTAATAAACCAGCAGCGTTAATCGTTTCATGGGTTTGTTTCTGAGAAGTAGAAATCTTCTTCTTGAGATTTGCTCGATAAACGTTGTGGGTGATAGGGGATTTAGTATTAGACAGCATGGTTAATCCTTTATCATTTTTATTCTTTTGGTGTTGTATTATATCCGATCTCAGCTCGACGAAAATATTTCACCTCTATTATAAAGGATTGATTTTTAATAAGCTTTAAACTCATGCGTCAGCGCTACGCATTACCTCAATAAGTATTTTTGGATTGGTAATGTAGGCAATTCATTGGCTTTCTCCGATGATTTATTATTTTGCTCCTATTATATCTCAATATCTTGATTTATACTTGCTACCTCAAAATTGGTGAAACCATTAAAAATGGATATAGCAAAATGTATAATAATTTATCTGATTCGCAGGGAGATAATGATACAACAGATCAGACCTGGGAAGGTGAAGGACAACAAGCAAAAACAAAAAATAAAAAAGATCAGAGAAAAGATATAGGAACAACACTGTCAGAGTTTTATAGTTTAATAACTGAAAAAATTGATGAAGATGAAAAAGAGCAGCTGCTTTTAGAAAAAGTTGCCGAATGCAAAAATACAAAATTATATATTGCATTAGGATTATACTATGAAAAACAAACTCGAGGAGTTGATAAAATTATTGATGCTTATTTCAAAGCATTTAGTGAGAGTACTATTATAAAAGGCAGTTTGGTAGATATATATTTTGCTATACAACGTCTTGAAATTCACATCAAAAAAATAGAAGTAGAAAAAATAGTTGAACGTTTAGACAGTTTGCTGCGCAAGATGCAATCTGAAGGCAAAAAAACACCAAATGTAATAAAAATTACTATTGCATTAATCCTTTTAATTGATTTGGCTATTAAATCACCTGAAGGTGAAATAAAAAAATGTTGTTTTTTTGATTGCCTATATATTATAAAAGAGCATTTTTTATCGTTACAGCCTACCATCATTCTTTCGCCAACAAAATCAGACAACGATTTTTTTGCAAATATTATTAAATTTTCTGATATTGGCATTGGTGGGTGCGCTCTAATCATAAGTTCAACTTTCACATCTGACCGAGAAATAGAATTGCCTGATGAGGCAATGGCAGCCTATATCTTTGCAGAAGATAAATTATTTTACTTCAATAAACTAATGAAAAAGATCATCCCTATTGAGATTAATGTCGATGAAATAGAAATACTTAAAAAACAATTAGATTTGCCAGAACGCCATGCGGCTCAAAAAAGAAAAAGCCAATGTGTGATAAAGGAGTTATCTAATGAGCAATTAGGCCAGTTTCAAATTATTGCCAAGCACCGCCACGGACAAGATATTGATCTGATGTGTTTAAAAAATGGCATAAGCAAATTTAAACACTACGTAGAACATGAGAGAATACATAAAAAAAAGCCAAAAGAATTTGCTGATATAAAAAATGGATTACTTTATATTAATGAACCTTGTTTTAAAGCTTATGTTGATGAATATATAGCAGGAAGCACACCAACGCGTAACTATACCATACGCCAACCGCTCTTAAATACAGTCTGTTTAGAACAAAAAGATAATTTAGAAGAAGAACTAGGTGAAAAAAAATCTTGTGAT
>Ga0351890_10026_pt1 | contig 58621 bp, 57 predicted proteins | sample TotcelFGM3001M15_FD_206743 | JGI IMG/M metagenome (GOLD analysis project Ga0351890, IMG submission 206743) | Enriched cells from coal bed in the Powder River Basin, Montana, United States - Total cells FGM rep3 HSBNCT.FGM.300.1.M15 ...
GCGCTCCCCCCTCGGGCCGGAACAGGAGCAGCCGCCACCCGGCGAGGTAACTACGGAAATCTTATCCAGAATCAAGCAACGCGGCGTCTTAAAGGTAGGATATAATGCCGAGGCCCTGCCTTTTGCTTTTTTCAACCAGAGAGAGGAGCTGGTGGGGTATGATATTTATTTTGCCCACCAATTGGCTCGGGACCTGGGGGTCACCCTGGAGTTCATCCCGGTTACTGATAAAACCATGGACCCCTATCTCGAAAGAGGCGTGTGCGATATTGTCATGTCGGCGGTCCCCATCACGGCGGAAAATCTGGGGATTGTCGACTTCAGCGATCCTTATCTGGATATGAATGCCGCCTTCATCGTCCTGGACTACCGCAAGAAGGCCTTTCAAAAGCGGGAAGCCATCAGAAAAATTCCCCAGTTGAGAATCGCCGTGACCCCGGCCAACACTCAAGCAGAGAGGCTTAAGATAAAAAAGTATTTTCCCAAAGCCCAACTGGTTGAGCTCGCTTCCATCAAGGATTTTTTCACCCAGGCCGATGTGGCTGACGCCTTATTGACCACCGACAAGATCGGCAAGGCCTGGGCCTTGCTCTACCCGAAATTCGGCGTGGCCACTCCCCAGCCCCTGATGTTCCGCTATGACCTGGCCTACCCCGTGGCCATCACCAAAGGTGACTACGAGTTTCTAGCCTACCTCAACCAATGGCTCCGCCTTCAAAAAACCAGCGGCGCGGCCAAGGAACAATTTTCCTACTGGGTCCTGGGCAAAACGCCTTTACGCAAAACCCCCCGCTGGTCGATTATCCGCAATGTGCTCCACTGGGTTCACTAAACTGTAAAGCTTAGGTTATCTTACAAAGATTTTCATGCCGCCGGCCAGGGCCCCATCGAGGCCCACCTCATGGCCCCACTCGTCGTAGACCTTGAGCCCCGCGGCTATGGCCGCCATCTGTCCGGCGGCAATCAAGGCGTGCCTCACCTGCATCCCCGGGGCCAGGTCCACGGGTTTCCGGTTTACAAATACCCGCATATCAGTCCACGGCCTTGATGCGGCCGTCGGTTTTGGGGGCGATGGTTTTCCGGGCCTGGATCGCATGTATCACCAGGTCCCGCAGCCAGGTGCCGGGGTCATTATAAGCCAGCTTGCTGCTGGTGATTGTACCCCCCAGGTTGGTATAATCGCCGGCGCTTTTCAGGGCCTCCCCGAAGACGGTATAACCGTCTCCGCCGGCAACCAAAAAATCATGGGTAGCCACCACGTACTCTTTCTGGGCATCCAGAGGCTGGCCCCCCACCGTGACCTCTTTAATCCGGAAGCCCGCGGGGGCGCTGGGGCTGTAGGTAAAGGTGAGACCCGAGACCTGGGGGAAGCTGCGGGAGCGTTCTTCCAGGCGGGCCACGCCGTGTTCCAGGGCCGCCTTGATCTGAGCCCCGGTGAGGCTGATGGCCACGAGGTAGTTGTCAAAGGGGAGCATGGCATAGATGTCCTTCAAGGTGATCTGGCCCTGAGGGACGCTGGTCCTGATGGTGCCGCCGTTGATCAGAGCGGCCTCAGCCCCGGCGGTCTGCCGCATGACGTCGGCGACGAAATCGCCCAGGTTGGTTTCCCCGGTCCTGACGTGTTCACCGTCCAGGTCCACCTGGGTTTCGCCGATGACCCGCTGCAAGAGGGAATCGACCTGGCGCTCATACCGGTCCACAATCTCCTTGACCTGGGCATTCGGCGCGCCGGTGGCGGGACTGATCTCCTGAAGCGCCCCATCGAACCCGATCACCTTGCCGTCTTTTACCTTAAGGTTCAAAACCCCCAGGCCCTTGGCGTGCTCCCAGGCCTGGACGATGATGGTCTGGCCCACCAACTCCGGTTGGAGAATTTTCGTATGGGAGTGGCCGCCGACGATAACATCGATTTCGGGGACCCTGGCGGCCAGTTCTTTATCCGCCGGAAAGCCGCAATGAGACAGGACGATAACGATATCGGCCCGGCGCTTGAGTTCCGGCAGATACTTCTTAACCGCGCTCTCCGGGGTGCTGAAGGTCAGCCCGGCCACATTCCGGGGATGAGTGGTGACGGCGATTTCCGGGGTAACCACGCCGATAATGGCGATTCTGACCCCCTGGAGATTCTTGATGACATAAGGCTTGAGGGCCGAAATACCCTTGACGTTGGCGCCCAGAAAAGGGAAACGGGCTTGGGCCATCCGTTCCTTCAAGACCTTGGGGCCGAAATCAAACTCGTGGTTGCCCACCACCATGGCGTCGAAGCGCATGGCATTCATCACCTCGATGGTGGATTTGCCCCGAACCAGATTGGCCCAGGGGTTCCCCTGAATCATATCCCCGGCGGACAGCAACAGAGACGGCTGTTTTCCCCGAGCCCGGTCCACGGCTCCCGCCAGATAGGCGATACCCCCCAGGGGGGCGTCACTGCCGGTGGGTTTATAGGGCTCGGCAAAGCTGTGGAAATCATTGACATAGAGAATTTTCAGGTCAACCTGGGCCGCATAACCCCAGGGTGTAAGGAGGAGCAACAGGAGAAGGCTTAAAAGCGCCAGGCGGAATTTTTTCATTCTGACATTTTAGAGCAAAGGGAGGATGGCGCAAGCAAAACTTCCGGCGCGAGTTTCTGGGACCGGGGTAACTGAAAAAGACCTGTCAACGTTTCAGAGCCGGAGCAGTAATGGCGCGGCTAACGACGGGGCGGCAATCCGGAGGGCTTGCGGGATTATCGCCACTTCTATGGGGGTGGTGCCCTCCAACTCCCCCTCCGCTTCCACCTCAGCCGGGGGATCGGCATGAATCGTGACCTGGCCGGCGAAAGCTGCGGTAATCCGGGGGTGGTCCAGGTGCTTGCCGGAGTAGAGTCCGGGCAGGAGGCCCAGCAACTCCAGGCGGCTTAACTTTTGGGCCAGGACCACCTGAAAATGTCCGGCTTGGGGCGATGCCCCCGGGGTTATCATCATGCCGCCTCCGAAATAGCGCCCCAGCCCTATGGCCACCAGCATGGCGTCCGTCTCAAGGGGGCGGCCGTCCAGCGCCCCGGTGATGCGGTGATGCCTCAGCCGGCCCAGCTCCTTGAAGCCGCTGAGGAAATAACCCGTCTTGCCAGGCCAGCGGAGGCGCTGTTGCCGGAACCCGGCGATGACCCGGGCATCGAACCCCAGGCCCAGCACATTGATGAAGACCCGCTGCCGCGGGTGGCCGTCATACCCCCGGAGGCGAACCAGCCCCAGGCTCACCGTCAGCGTTGCCTCCCCCAGGGCGGTCATCACCTTATCCCGCCGGGTCGTACCCAGGTCAAAACTGCGCACGTAATCGCAGCCCGTGCCGAAGGGGACCACACCGACGCTGGGCAGCGGCCCCCGCGGTTCCCACCACAAGCCGTTCACCACTTCCAGCAGGGTGCCGTCGCCCCCCACCGCGACCACCCGGTCAAACCCCTCCCGGCGAGCCCGGGCGGCCAGGGGTTCAGCCTGGCCGGGCCATGCGGTCCACCAGGTATCCACGTTGGCGCCAAATGCTCCCAGAGACGCCAGGAGCCGGGGCCAGAGCCGGGAAGCCCGGCGGTAGCCCGAAGTAGGGTTGACAATGGCCACGGTTTTCATGGGTGTGCCTTGATGAATGTGGAAACCGGTTCGCGATCCGGCGTGGTGCCGCAAGGAAGCCGACAAATTGCCGCCGGCCGCCGGCAACCTGACTGCGGCTATCTTATACTGAGTTGGGCTCAAAAGGCTATTTTTTTGGCCGCAGGTTTTGCCTGCGGCTGCACAGGCTGGAAAGCCTGTGCCACCCTTTGACAGTAATCTAATATGAGCAGAATTTGGCGGTGTCGTTGGAGGAAAAGTTGCATTCAAGCGGCGGATTGATTGCGCCACCGCAGAAACGTTAGGGTGCCCTTTCACGCCCCCTAAGTCTTGGTCTTCACTGAGTTGCTATCAAATAACCATTAATGGTAGCCGCAGGCTTTAGCCTGCGCCTGCACAGGCGAGACGCCTATGCCACCAATTGATTGCTAAATAGTATCACTCAGCTAATCTCGGCGTCGGTGAGATAGCAGGCGGGGTCCGGGGCCCAGAGGTCCCCGGTCAGGGCTTCGGCCCGGACCCGGAAGTTGCCGCCGCAGACGTCCAGCCATTTGCACCCGGCACAGCGGCCGGTGACGTAGCGCTTCTTGTCCTTGAGGCGAGCCAGAAGGGGGTTGGACAGGTCAGTCCAGATCTGGCTGAAGGGGCGCTCCCTGACGTTGCCGAAGGACTCGTGGCGCCAGAACTGGTCGGCATGGACCTGGCCGTCCCAACTGACGCAGCCGATGCCCCGGCCCGAGCTGTTGCCTTCGTTCATCTTCAGGAGTTCCAGCACTTCCGCCGCCCGCCGCGGGTCTTCCCGGAGCAGCTTGAGGTAGATGTAGGGGCCGTCGGCGTGGTTGTCCACCGTCAGAACTTCCACGGCGCGGCCGGCGTCAAAGAGGCGCCGGGTGCGGGCGCAGATCAGGTCCACCAGTTCCCGGGTCTGCCCATGCGTCAGGGCCTCTTCCACCAGCTTGCTGCCCCGCCCGGCATAGACCAGATGGTAGAAGCAGATGCGGGGAATGTCATATTCCTCCACCAGGTCGAACAAGGCCGGCACTTCCTGATAATTGAGCCGGCTGACGGTGAAGCGGAGTCCCACCTTGAGGCCCACCTCCTGGCAGTTCCGCACCCCGGCCATGGCTGCGGCAAAGGCCCCGGCTTCGCCCCGGAAGCGGTCGTGGGTGGCAGCGGTCCCGTCCAGGCTGATGCCCACGTAAGACAGGCCCAGGTCGCGCAATTGCCGGGCCCGGGCGCGATCGATGAGGGTGCCGTTGGTGGAGATCACCGCCCGCATGCCGTGGGCCACGGTCCAGGCCACCAGTTCCGGGAGGTCCGGCCGCATCAGGGGTTCGCCTCCGGAAAACAACACCACCGGTACGCCGAAATCCTTCAGGTCGGCAAGCAAAGCCAGACCTTCGGCGTGGCTCAGTTCATCCACTGCTGGGCCCGCGGTGGCCTTGGCATAGCAGTGGAGACACTTGAGGTTGCACTGCTTGGTGACGTTCCAGACCACCACCGGCTTTTTGTCCGCCGAGAATTGCAGCAGGTGGGACGGCAGGTCCTGGGCCCGGCGGTCCCGGTAACGCAGCACGTCGCCGGCTTCCACGGCGCCGCAATAGAGTTTGGAGACTCCGATCATAGGGGCCTACTCTCTGAACATGGTGGTCTGGTAGTGTTCCCGGATGACCCGGTTGAGGTAAGCATCCAGGTCACAGAGGGCCTCCCGGGTCAGGATGAACTGGTCCTGGGAGGTCCGGTCCCGCACCAGTTTCAAGGCGTATTCCAAATCCTGGGCCATTTCCTGGCAGACGGCCAGGGCGGAGGTGTCCCGAGCCACGGCCTGCTGGAGAATTGCATCCACGGCGTCCGGTTCAAAATGCAGCTCGATTCCGTGGTTGTCCAGGAACTTTTCGCCGAAACGGCCCACTTGGTCATAGAGCCGGGCCAAATCTTCCATCGCGGTCTTCAAGTCGCAGTCCCAGTGATGGTAGCGGCTGGCCAGCAACTCCACCCTGGTTTCGGTCAGCGGCAGTTGGTAACGGCTGAGCAACTCCGCTTCCCGGCGCCGGATGGACTCTTTCAGACCCTCCCGCTCCTTAACGGCCGCCTGGCTGAATCTCGCCAGGAGCTCGGGGGCTTCGGGTTCAGCCAGCAGCCGCTCCAGTTCCGCCTCGGGGTGCTCCACGATTTCCGGCGTAACCACCAGGTGCTTGACCTGGGTGGAGGGCAGCCGCTTTTCGAACTGGATGAGCACCCGTTCGATGACGCTTACCAGGCCCCGGGCCCCGGTTTTCTCCACCGCCGCCTGGGCCGCCAACATCTTCAGGGCCTCGTCCTCAAAGGCGATGGCGATGCCGTAGGCCCCGAAATCCCGCTTTTTGCTGGTGATGATGGGGTTATTGGGGTTTTGCAGAATCGCATAGAGATCGTCGGCGGTGAGTTCCTCCAGCACCGCGATCACTGGCAGGCGGCCCACAAATTCCGATTCAAACCCATATTTGATCAGGTCTTCGGCGGTCACGTGCTTGAGAAAGGTCCGGTCCAGCTCCCGGGAGGTCATCTCGCCCCTAAAGCCGATCTCCTGCTTGCTGAGGCGCTCCTTGACCATCTTGTCCAGGCCGTTGAAGGCGCCGCTGACAATGAATAGGATGTGCCGGGTGTTGAGGGTGCGTTTATCCTTTTTGCCGGTGCGGCGGTAATGCTCGATGGCCTGAATCTGGGAGACCGGGTCATGGGCCACCTTCAGGTCCACCTCGGTCTCTTCCATGGGCTTCAGCAAGGCCCGCTGGACCCCGGTGCGCGATACATCCGGCCCGCCCCAGGCATGCCCGGAGGAGGCGATCTTATCGATTTCGTCGATATAGATGATGCCGTATTGGGCCAGTTCCAGGTCGTCGCCGGCGGCGTAAACCAGGTCCCGGACCAGGTCTTCCACATCACCGCCCACGTAGCCGGTTTCGCTGAATTTCGTGGCATCGCCCTTGATGAACGGCACCCCGATCTTCTTGGCAATGAGTTTGACCAGGTAGGTCTTGCCCACGCCGGTGGGGCCGATCAGGATGATGTTGTTCTTGATGGAGCCCACCCCGGGTTCCGGGTCCCGGCCCAACTCCAGGGAATGGCGGATTCGATTGAAATGGGTGCAGACCTTGGTGGCCAAAACACTCTTGGCCAAATCCTGCTTGATTACATACTCATGCAAATAGGCTTCCAACTCCTCCGGCTTCAAGTCGAATTTAATCCGGCCGAGCTTGGCGCCCTTGGCCTGACCTTCGCCGTCGGTCTCCGGTTTGGCCACCCAATGCGGCGCCAGCACCTTAATCCGGCTGCCATATTTTTTGGTGAGGTAATCACTCAGTTCTTTTTCCAGTTCCTTGGGGTCCGGGATTTTTTCCATGGGCTCGATGGGCCGGCCGGCCAGCGCCGTAAGATCTGGTCTGCCTCAATTATTTTCTTCAATTATAACCATTCTACCGGCAGGGTTGCAAGGTCAGCCCATAGTTAATGGTGCCCGGAATGAAGCGGGTGAATCTGGATAACCCGATGAGAGTGAAGCCGCCGCCTTCTGGGAGTTGGGGCTTTTAGGGGTAAACCGGGAAATCCCGGATGGGGCGATCAACATAATCCCAGATCGCCCCGAAGGAGCGATCTGGGATTATGCCGCGGTGGGAGAACTACTACTGCGGTTTTTCCTCACCCCGAGGGGCTTTTTCAGGTTTTTTCACCCCGGGGGCAGGGGCTTTGCCACCAGAATCTCCGGGGGCCCGGCCACCTGCACCGGTGGGCTGAGCCGGACGCACTACTGGGCCGGCAGGTTGAGCCGGACGAACTCCCGGGCCGGTGGGCTGGGCCGGACGGACCGCGGGGCCGGTTGGTTGAGCCGGACGGACTGCGGGGCCGGCGGGTTGAGCCGGACGCACTCCCGGGCCGGCGGGCTGGGCCGGACGGACCGCGGGGCCGGTTGGTTGAGCCGGACGGACTGCGGGTCCTGTAGGCTGGGCCGGACGCGAGCTCGGGCTTGCTGGCGCGTTGGAGCGGATGTATGGACCGGTGGGCGCGGGCCGGCGGTCATCAGGACCGGTGGGCTTTGCCGGACGGACCACGGGGCGGCTGGTGGGCTGAGCCGGCTGCCCGCCCGGGCCGGTAGGCTGAGCCGGACGAACTCCAGGACCGGTGGGCTGAGCCGGTCTCACCCCAGGGGCCGTGGGCTGAGCCGGACGGACTGAGGGACCCGTGGGCTGAGCCGGACGGACCCCGGGACCGGTGGGCCCATTAGAACGAATGTAGGGGCCGGTGGGCGTGGGGCGACGGTCATCAGGAGCGGTGGGCTGAGCCGGGCGGACCCCGGGGCGGCTGGGTTGAGCCGGTTGCCCACCCGGGCCACTGGGCGCGTTGGAACGAATATATGGTCCGGTGGGCGTGGGGCGAGGACCACCGGGGACTCCTTTATGCCATCCTCCGCCTTGGCCTCGATGGTGCTGGTTATAGAAATTCTCGTCATAATGGTGACCGGGGCGGTGACCGCGCCAATAAGGATACCTTTGTTCAAAATTCTGCCAGTAATGAGGATTGCTCTGATACCACGCATTCCACTTCGGCGCATACCAGATTTGGGGTCTGACAATATAGGTGGGCGGATAAGCGTAATACGGGGCCCAGCCATATTGATTGCCGAAGTTTTGATACAGCAATCCATTTAAAAACCAATCACCCTGGTAATAGGTCCAGGGCGTATTTGCCCCAACCCATGGGGTGACCTGAGGGTTCTGGGGCGGTGGTTGATAAGCATAGCCTCCATCATCCCCACCATAAGAAGGATTATACGCCGGGCCGGACGCGCACCCGGCCAAAAAAATTGCCAGGAGAACAATAAAATTTAACCTTTTCATATATGCCTCCACGAGGTGCATCATATTGCCAAAATGCCAAATATGTTAATTTAGATGATACCAAGGCGAAAAAAGTTAATAACCGGCGATGAGGCGGACATTTTTCCGCCGCAGTCAAAAATTGATGTTTGGCCCCCTTCTGTCTCGGGCTTGAACTTTTCAAACCGGGGTCCCGGCGCACACTCCAGTCTGCCTGTCCATGACGATTACCCGGCTACGGGGGCTTTTTGTCTTAAAGAATAGTTGACCCGGTTTCGACTTCGGCCCACAATAGCAGGGACCGGGGAAATTCGGCATGGCCGGCGAACCGGCCGCCCACGTTGACCACGGGAGGAGTATGGATTCGGCGTTTTTGCAGGCCCTGGCCCAGGCCCGGCCTGATCCCGGCGGCGGCGCCGCCGCGGCCCACAGCGCCGCCCTGGGGGTAGCCTTGCTTTCGAAAGTAGTCCAACTGGAGCACCGGCGCCAGGGGCCGGAGAACAACCCTGGATTTCCCTGGAGGGATCTCCTGGCCCGGGCGCAATTGGTAAGCGCGGCCCTCCTGCGGCTGCAGGAAGAGGATGTCCGGGCCTATTTCAAGCTTACCCGGGCCCGCGCCAGCCGCGACCCCGGGGAAATGACCGCGGCCCTGGAAGAGGCGGTGGCCTGTCCCCTCCGGATCATGCAGCAGGCTCAAGAGGGCCTGGCCTTGATGGCCCAGGCCGGGGCCGGATGCGCCCTGCACCTGGTGGCGGATCTGCTGGTGGCCTGCGAGTTGCTGGGCGCCGCCTGGCGCGGGGCGCACCACATCGCCCGGGCCAACCTGCCGCTTATGCCCCAGGACTCCCGCCGGGCCGTCTGGGACGAGACTTTGTCCCATACCCTGGAGGCGATTGAGGCCGAATGGCAGCGAGCCCGGGGCGAGCTTATGGGCAGGATGGCATGGGCCTGATCATTGCCGCGGACAATCTGAACATTCTCAACCCCATGGTGGCCCAGGCCCTTTCTGCCCTCGACCCGCTGCCACTCCAGGAACTGGCCCGGCGAGTGGAGCAGGCCGGGGCCGGCCACATCGACATCAACCCCGGGTTTCTGCCGCCCCGGCGCCACGACCGCATGGCCTTCATGGTGGAAGCGGTCCAGCAGGTTACCAAGCTGCGGCTCATCCTGGACAGCCCCGACGCCCGGGTGCTGGCCCGGGGCCTGGCCGCGGCCGATAAGCCGCCCATCCTCAACGCCTGCACCCTGGAGGAGAAAAAACTCCGGGAGATCATGCCCCTGGCCGCAAGGCACGGCGCCGGCCTGGTACTCCTGCTCCTGGATGCCCGGTCCTTTCCCGCCGCCACTCTCGAAGGCAAAATCACCCTGGCCTTGGAACTGCGGGAGCACGCCCTGGCCGCGGGCTTAACGGATGCCCAATTGATTTACGACCCGGTCCTCCCCAACCTCACCTGGCCCGACGCCTGGGCCCAGGTGGGCGAAGTCGTCAAGACCGTGCGGCTGTTGCACGGCGGCGAACTCTGGGGCGAGCCGGCCCGGACCATGGCGGGCCTTTCCAACTTAAGGAGCGGCCTCCGGCACACCTACCCATTGCGGGTGGAGGAGATCGCCCTGGCCCTCCTGGCCGGCGCCGGTCTCGGGATCGCCCTGGTGGATGTGCTGCAGCCCGGCATCATGGAGACCGTCCGGATCATCAAGCAGGCGGGGTAATTATCGCGTTGGCCATTCCAGAGCAGGCGTAGGCCGGGAAAGCGAAGCGCATCCCGCTTTGAGCTCTATAACCTTGAATAGGCGACAGATGTTGAGGTTCGGCGTCTGAAAATGGAATGATGCGGAAGGCGGAATGGGCTTCGCATTCCCGCTACTGTCCTACGGTCCTCAGAATTGCTCCCCGTAAAAGAACAGAAGTTTATGGGCTATTGAGACTATAAGCCTCTTAGGGGAGAAATTTAGAATAAGTTTCTGTCTAAATTAGGGATTTCCTGATTTAGAGAATACTCATTTAGATGCAAAATAGCTTAAACTTTATTATTGGAGGCATTGACGTGAAGAAAATCCTAATAGCGTTCATGATAGGCTTCGTGATTTTCAGCAATACTTTTCTGAATGTCATGCCCGCCCTTCCGTTTGATCCTGAGCCTGCCATCGTCAATCCCACCCCGGCCCCAGGCGATCCGTCCGTAACCCCAAAGGTGATCGTGACCTGTTCCCGGCAGGATTTCGATTTAGTCTGCGGCCTGGCCGGCGCTACGGATCCCCTGTCCTATGTCTGGGATTGTCCTCTCCAGCATGGCTCATGGTCAGGGAAACCCGTGACCATCGTCGGCCCCCTCATCGGCGCCCCCCATACCATTATGGTGTTGGAAAAGCTCATCGCCCTGGGGGCTCGCATGATCTTATATTTCGGCTATACCGGCTCCCTGCAGGCCGACGTCAGAATCGGCGACCTGGTGGTTCCAACCTCGGCGGTAAGTGGGGAGGGTACCTCGAAGCACTATTATCCCGAAATTTACCCGCCCATACCGGATTCTACCTTGGTCAATCTGTTAAACCAAGCCTTATCCGGGGTCACGGCGCCGGTGCATCAAGGCGCCATCTGGAGTAACGACGCCATCTACCGGGAAACCGTCACGCTGGTGCAATCCTATCAGAACCTGGGCGTCAAGGGCGTGGATATGGAAATGTCCGCCTTTTTTACTTTGGGAAAATACCGGCAGGTGGCAGTAGCTGGTCTCCTGGCGGTTTCCGATGAGCTGTTTACTTATACCTGGAACCCCGGGTTTAATACGCCCATTTTCCAAGAAGCCCGCAACCTGGGAGCCCAGGCAGTGCTGGATACCGCCGCCGCCTGGAACGAATCATCAACTGCAGGGACTTTGTATTTATTATTGGAATAACCATGTGGTCGCGAGTCGTAGGGCGGGAAAGTGAAACACAACCCACCTTGAGCAATTGGGTTCAACCAAATTCACCCCGCAATACCTACGCGCCGCCGCAGGGACGGTTCGCGAACCGCCTTTTAGGATTATTACTTGTTTGATGGCAACTTGAGACCTCTTCGAAAGTCTCTATCGCTATTCTTCCTCATCAAAATGTGGCGTAGGCGCCCTCACCTGCGCATAGATACAGTATGGACAGCCGAGGGCGGCTATCCTACATGAGACTTTCGCAGAGGTCTCAACTTTATATGAAAATAGCTCGGCGGGGTGGGCCTCCGTGCAGTGGGGCGGGCGTCCCCGCCCGCCAGCCAGACGCGGCCAGGGACGGCCGCCCCCCAACACCAGTCAGCTGTCATCTTTTGTTGTGTCCGCAAGGGAATGACCGTTGGTATGAGACGGCACGGTTCCAGGCGGGTCCGGGGTGGGGAAGCCGGGCCGCGGGAAGAAATGACCCGCCTGGAGGCACTATGATAGACCAAGTTTAACGACGCGGTCCGGAATGGTAGCCGGCATTGGTGTACGGGCCATAGGGAGTGCGCGGGTGGCCCATGTTAGGGTTATGGGCTCGACCGTACCCCTGATGCTGTCCCCAAGAACCCCGATGGTTCGAGCCGTAGGCGTTGCGGTGATTCCACTGGTTGTGGTGCTGCCGTCCGTAGGCGTTGCCGTGGTTCCATGCCGGACGCTGCCCATTCCAGCCGTAAGCGCGACCGTGGGGGGCGCCTCCCCGGTAATTGGCGTTATGCCCAGCAGAAGACCGATTATTCCAGGCCAGGGCGCTGGGAGCACTCAGGGCCATGACCAGGCCCCCCATCAGAATTACGCTCCACCATTTTTTCAGGTTCATCCGCCGATCCTCCCATTATTGGATTTGCACGTGAGCATTTGTCTAGTTAGAAGAACCGCGGCGGAAAAAAGTTAAATACTATTTTGGAAATTCTGAAGATTTTGCGGAAACCGCAGGGCGCCGACCTTTTAGACTTATTGGGACGAAACCGTTCACAACCAGTGGGAGCGAGATGAGATTATGCTTCGATGGAGAGTTGTCCGGTCAAATTTTGACCATCACAAATTGTCTTTGGCCTTTCCAGAGGAGCTGGTATAATCAAATTAAGCGCTTGATAATTTAGCGTAAAGCTACTCTATGTGACAAAAATCTGGGTTCTCAGGTCTTCAACCGCCTGCTCAACAAAGTTAAAACGAGGCAGCCTCTATTCACCGCCCATTAGGTAATCTCACCGGCTTAAAAACCCATCACTACCGGGCCTTGGAGCGCTTATACCGCCGCAAGGTGCCCCCGGCCGACCTGCTTACCCAGGAGTTGGCCCGGCAACTGGCGGAAATTTCCGCCGAGTTGCGCCGCCAAATCGGGGTCCTGGTGGACCGCCAGGGCGCGGTGGCCTATGTCATCGTGGGGGACGCCAAAGGCCTGCTGATCCCCACCCTACCCCGGGAGCGCGGCGTCAAGGGCCGCCTCAAGGGCTTGCGCCTGATCCACACCCACCTGGACTTGAGCCCCCTGAGCCAGGACGATCTCATGGACCTGGCCCTGCTGCGCCTGGATGCGGTGGCCGCGCTTAACGTGGCCGACGGCCAGCCGGGCGCCATCGAGATCGCCCACCTCCTGCCCCAGCCGGTGGACGGGCAGAGTTGGGCCGTCATCAAGGCCCGGCAGGTTGGCGCCCTGGATCTGGATTTCGAAGCCCTGGTGGCCTCCCTGGAAGCGGAATTCTCCCGCCAGGCCCCCGTTGTCGCCGGCACAACCCGGGAACGGGCCATCCTCATCGGCGTCACCGGGCACAGCCGCCCGGCGGCCGAAGATTCCCTGGCGGAACTGACCGAACTGGCCCGCTCCGCCGGCCTTGACGTGGCGGCCACAATCCTGCAGCGCCGGCCCCGGTTCGACGCCCGCTATCTCATGGGCAAAGGCAAGCTTTCGGAGCTGGTCGTCCAGGCCCTGCAGCAGGGCGTCGACATGCTGGTGTTCGACGCCGAGCTCAGTCCGTCCCAGGTGCGCTCCATCACGAATTTCTCTGAACTCAAGGTCATCGACCGCACCCAGCTCATCCTGGACCTCTTTGCCCAGCGGGCCCGCAGCCGGGAAGGCAAGCTCCAGGTAGAGATGGCCCAGGTGAAATACCTGCTGCCCCGTCTGGTGGGCAAAGGCGACGCCCTCTCCCGGCTCATGGGCGGCATCGGCGGCCGGGGCCCCGGTGAGTCCAAGCTGGAGATGGACCGCCGCCGCCTGCGGGAACGCCTCCACCGCCTGCAGCAGGACCTGACCCGGATCAGGAATGAACGCCGGGAGCGGCGTCAGCCCCGCCGGCGTCAAAACCTCCCCATCCTCTCCATCATCGGCTACACCAACGCCGGTAAATCCACCCTGTTCAATGCCTTGACTCACGCCGCGGTCCTGGCCGAAGACCGGCTCTTCGCCACCCTGGACCCCACCAGCCGCCGCCTCCGCTTCCCCAAGGAACGGGAGGTGATCATTACCGACACCGTGGGGTTCATCAAAAACCTGCCCAAGAATCTTATGGAGGCCTTCAAGGCCACCCTGGAAGAACTGGAGGACGCCGACCTCCTCATCCACGTAATTGATCTGAGCAATCCCCGCTTCCTGGAGCAGATGGCCACGGTGGACCACATCCTGACGTCGCTGGACCTCCAGGACAAGCCGGTGTTGATGGTCTTCAACAAAAAGGACCTGGTGGACCCCAGCCTGGCGGCCCTACACTGCCGCCTGCACCACGGGGTGGCCATCTCGGCCGTGGACGACGCCACCTTGCCTCCTCTCATCAAGCGCCTGGAGGCCAAAGTTGAGCAGTTGCTGACTCTCCGGGACCCCGGCCGGCCCGAGGCCGAAGCGGAAGCGGAAGTTCAGATCTTGCATTAGCGTGAATTTTTCAGTGGTTAACGGAGACGCGGCAGGGGGTAGACCTTAGGGTGGGCACTGCGCCCCTTTCCGATTCTCCTACCGCATCACCTTCGCAGAGCTCTTTTGGTAGCCGCAGGCTTTAGCCTGCGCCTGCACAGGCGAGACGCCCGTGCCACCTGTCGATTGCTACTCGTTATTAGAGACGGGAATCAAGTCAGGCTGGCCAGAGATATGGTGAAAAGTGCCGTGAGGTTGGGCTCAGGGTGGCCCAGCCGCAGCCGCCGGGACCCACCCCGGGGCGCGGCGTCGCCGGCGTCCCCTGTACCGCCAGGGGCCGGGGCCAGGCAGTGGCCGGCAGGGATAGGTGGTTTTCGGTTTCAGGTTTCCGGTTTCCGGTGACCGTTTCGAAGGGTGCGCAGTTATTGCATTGAACCCAGTTGCATGAAAATCCCCCTAAATCCCCCTTTTCCAAAGGAGGACTTGCAGCCAACCCCCCCTTTTCTAAGGCGATATTATACTTGACATACCTAAACTGATGGTATATCCTATATACCATAGGAGATTCACCATGGGCCAGTCAATTCTTTCCTCACCTCGTTTTCATAACGAAGAGGCCGCTTACGCTTATATCGAAGCCCAAGTGTGGCCCCAGGGTCGTCCGGTCTGCCCCCACTGCGGGGGCCAGGAGCGGATCGGTAAGATGAACGGCAAAAGCACCCGGATCGGTATGTACAAGTGCTATACCTGCAAGAAGCCGTTCACCGTCAAGATGGGGACTATCTTTGAAGATAGCCACCTTCCCTTGCGTATTTGGCTCCAGGCCATATCCCTGATTTGCTCTTCTAAGAAAGGTTGCAGTGCCAACCAGCTTCACCGGACCCTGGGGGTTACTCTTAAAACTGCCTGGTTCTTGGGGCATCGGATTCGTGAGGCTATGCGGGAAGGCGACTTATCCCCGTTTGGTGCCAACGGCGGCACCGTTGAGGTTGATGAAACCTTTATCGGGCAAGAAGAAGGTATCCCCAAGAAACAAGGCTATGCCCACAAGCGCAAGGTGCTTTCCCTGATAAACAGGGAATCCGGCGAAGCCCGGAGCATGGTAATTGACGATCTCAAGGCCAAAACTATTGTGCCGATCTTAGAGGAAAATATTGCCCATGAAGCCCGGGTTTTGACCGATGAGGCCGGACAATATAAGCACCTGAATGAGCATTTTTCAGAGCATGGCTGGGTTAGTCATGGCATCGGGGAATATGTTTCGAGTAAAGACCCCTCCATACATACTAACACCGTTGAGGGCTTCTTTTCCATCTTCAAACGTGGTATGAAGGGCATATACCAGCATTGCAAGAAACATCATCTTCACCGCTATCTGGCGGAATTTGATTTCCGCTATAGCAAGCGCATTGCCAGGGGCGTTGATGATACCCAAAGGGCCGAAAAACTACTGCAAGGGGTGAAGGGCAAGAGGCTTACTTATCAAACGACTGATAGGCAAGCCGGATCGTTAATGTAAAAAGAACGTCGTTGGGGCAATAAAGATGGCTCGATCTCCAAAACGGGAGGCTCTTACAGTTACACGGTTGATCCATGAAGTTCTTGTGGGTCAACTAAATATACCCTTTAGACAAATTGTTAACGACACTTCTTTTCAAAAATATACAGAATCACAAAGACCAGACCTTCTTATATCTGAATTCGAGTTCAACGGTTCTAATGAAGACCAATTCATCCGCAATATTATCGCATATGCCGAAGTTAAAGATAATTGTTCGGTAGATGACAATGACTGGAAAGACGCCATAAAGCAAGGCACGGAAAAGTCTCGGAGATTAAAGTTACCTTTTTTTATAGTTAGCAATTGTAAAACGTCATACTTTTATAATGCTAACTCATTAAGAGAAATTACTTTAAATAAAAATCCCCTTCGTGAGTTTCAAACTATTGATATACTTAGGCTTATTAAGAATCGTCTTAATAAGGATATGGAGTTAACAAACATTCAAACGAATGTGGATTCAATCTCAACTATTTCTGAGGCTATATTTAATAAGAAGTTGTGGGAATTAAAAATTATTTATCGTGGAATTAATTTTAAAAATATTCAAGACATAATAGATTTTACAATAGCTTTTGTTGCACTAGAATTTTATGAAGAAAAAGCTCGCCTCGAAGGGAATAAAGATGCTAATTTAATATATTGGTCGGAATGCCGAAAAGAACACGCAGAACGCATGGTTGCGTTGCTTGGTGCTTACATCAGAAGACTATCAGAAGAAACCGATTTTCGAGAATTTAAAGCACTTATGGTGGGTATTAAAAAAGCAATTATTGGAGAAGGCGATAAGCCTCCATTTGTAAGCAAAGAGGATGTTAAAAATATATATAGCGTTATTGATTCAATGCAACCATTACATGGGACTGGTTTTGACCTATTTGGTGCCGTATATGAAATGTTTGCATCTTCTACCGAAAAGAAACAATTTGGTCAATATTTTACTCGACGGCACTATGCTCACATTCTTGCAAAATTATTACTAAGGGACGAACGGTTCTTCAACGAAGGGCGCCTGTTTACCATTTTAGACCCCGCGTGTGGGACTGGTGGTTTTCTTACAGAAGCATTCAAGGTTTTATTAAACAACTATGAAATAAATAAAACATATAGTCCAAAAGCCAAACAGTTTTTAGAGAAGGAATGCTTTTATGGAATTGATTCAAGTGAAGATAACATTTCTCGGACCAAACTAAATATGTTCTTGGTTGGAGATGGCCATGCAAATATGGAAAAAGCAAATTCGTTAAAAACAGAAGAATACCCCTTTAAAATACATTCTTTTGACTATATTATTACTAATCCCCCTTATGGCAGGGGTACAATTAAGGCCGCTACTTCTAGTATCTCAACAATCAGAACAGAGATAGCGTTTGTTTGCAGAATATTAGAATTATTATCAGTTGGGGGGAGAGCCTGTATCATCCAGCCAGATGGTGTATTAGAAAATCCTTCTGATTATCCATTTAGAAAGGAAATACTAGAACATTGTGATATTACTGCAATTATATCCCTTCCTAAATTTGCGTTTGCTCCTTATACCAAAGAAAAAACCTACGCCATTTTTCTTACAAAAAGAAGCAAGTTGCCGTCTAAAATACAATCATCTCCAATATGGATGTATATTATAGATAATGATGGATTGGCCAATTCTGATAAAAGGTTCCCAACTAAACTTAGAAACAACCGAAACGGCTGGCTACACGACGAGATTTCCGGTTGGGTTAATACAAATGGGGAAGAAATGGCCGGACTTTTAGAAGAACGCTGGATGAATTATGATGATTCAGATATAGGTGGAACAGAATGGATAGATGACAAAGGTATATTAACAAAACTGCGTAAAGCTGCAAATATGCCAATTGAAGCTATTTTATCTGACAATTATTATACACTTCTTCCTGAATTTTATTTAAGGCCATATAAAAAGAAAGATGACAATATTGTGATAGTTTATAAACAATACCAGGCTAAAAATATATCTGCTTCGGTATTGTTCAATATTATTGGAGGCAACTCTGGACTAACTGAAGAGTATGTTTACTCTTTATTGTTATATGAGATAGAAAGAAAATACAAATTACTTACGGGCAGTACGGATATTTATAATGCTCAAAGAATCCCTTATTGTCGGCATCCCAAAAACCAAGATAAAAATATTATTGTTCATTTTGGGGAGGGAATACATATTGTAAGAAAAGGAAAGGCTGGGTTTGTTTCATACCTTCCATCCGACCATTATACACTTAATGATGATGCGTATCTTTTAGTTGAAAGGCCAAATCATGGCTATAAATTATCTTTGGAATGGATGGTATTGACTCAAAAAAACATATTTGCAGAATTTGCTTCAAATTCGGATAACGGCACTTGGAACAAGGGCGGCTTTTTAGAATATGCAGCCTTTGATATTCCGTCTTATGATGAACAAATTGACGTTTTGAAAAATGGGAATCTATTATGACTAAAAAACAACCCGAACCAGACGACAAAGAGCAGTCTGCCCGGTTTATCGAAACCGCAAAGCGGCTGGGAGCAGACAAAGGCAAAGAAGCATTTGAAGAGGCAATAACTAAGATTGTTAAGAAGAAACGAGTTTCTAAGAACGCAGAGGGAATGGGATCGTGATTTTCATGGCTTCATCTTTAATGATTCCAAAAAGTTAATATACCTAATTTTATTCCTTGTGTTATCAACAAGACGGTGCGCTATGCGCCACTTTTTATAATCATCAGGATTTAAGCCACCGTGGTGATTACCTTTCTTCATAATAGCAATTCTAAAATCCTTCCAATACTTTTTAGGAAGAACAGCACATTCAAATCTCCCTGTATCTAATAAAACCTGCATTGATATTCGGGTCTCACGATATTTTGGTCCAATTAAATTATCAACATGTTTCATACATTCCCTGGCCCACAAACATGCAACTTGGATTTCTACCTTTTTATTTGAAGCAAAACTTACCTCATCATCCATACATGTACTTAATTTTGTTTCATCTGAGTTAACCATGAGGTGATATAATGAAGTAGCATCAGCTTCAATTTTGAGGTTTGTATGGAAAGTAAACTTTACTTTTTTATTTAGATTAATACCCCTATCGCAGAAATGCCTTACAACTTTTTCAAAACAATGCAAATGTTGAAAATTACCTCCATGATAGGCTCTATACGCCCCTATTTCTAAATCCATTCCATAGCCCTCTATCGCTGACTCAGCAAGAATATTTAGTAAATCAACGTATAGTTTTTGATTATCTTCATGGGGAAGGCCTCTATAATCCCCTTGGTCTGATTCACAATCAACAGCATGGAAAGGTTTTTCGCCTGTGCGCGCTACCCAAATGAGTTTTACTCGGTCCCATTCCTCTTGGGTCCCCATTAAGCCAGCGACAGCGTAAACACGCTGTTCCAATTCATCATGGCTTTCGTCGCCATAGACGCAAATCATAGTGGAAATTAACCTTTTTTTTCTCGCTTCCCTGATTTCTTCCAGGGTGAGCACTTTTAAATTAGGTGGTTCACCCTCCCATGGCGGAGAACCCTTGTCAAGATTATCCTTTGTGCTAAAGTCAAGTATAGACATCCGCCCACCTTTCTCGAATTGAGGTAGGCGTTAATATACCTGATTATAGTAATTATATCAAGCGTTTAAAATCTACGCCTTGGTATGTCAAGTATAATAACGCCTTTTCTAAAGGGGGGATAGGGGTAATTTTTCTACTGATCCCTGACCCCTGGCCCCTGGCCCCTGCATTACCAATCCCTACCCCATGCACGTGCCCGTGGAGGTACAGCACCTGGGAGAATTGTCCCAGCAGTTTGGCCACTTCCGGGGCGTCCCCGGTCCATTGCTGCCAGGGGTGGAAGAGCCGGGCCAGGGGTGCGTGGGAGACGATGACCAGAGGGGTGGCGGGGGAAAGTGTGGAGAGCTCCCGGGCCAGCCACCGGCGCTGGACCGGACCGATCTCAAAGACCGCTCCGCCGGCTGCGGGGGAAAGACAGGTGTCTAACCCCAGGAGATGGAAACCCCGCCATGGCCGGGAGAAGCAGGACGACCCCCAGCGCTGGACCCAGGCGGAATTTCCCCTGGGGCCGTGATCGCCTTCCCCGCACACCGCCCAGACGGGGGCCGGCAGGCCGGCAAGGATTTCGCGCCCCAAATCCAGGGCGTCGGGGCGGCCCCGATGGGCCAGGTCGCCGGCGAACAGCACCAACTCCGGCGGGGGTGAGAGTTTGCCGATCTCCGCCACCGCCCGGGCCAGGGCCAGGGCCTCGGGGCGCCGCTCATTGCCGTCCTTGAGATGGGCGTCGGCCAAAAGCGCCAGGCGCACCTCCGGGTCCGCCGCCCGGGCCGTTAACGGCCAAGCCAGCCGGCCCACGGCCCAGCCCGCCGCCAGGCCCAGCCCCACCTGCTTGACGAATTCCCGCCGGTTCATTATGAGCCATTTTAGCATAAAGGGACCGGAAAAGAGAATACGGATAGTCCGCCGTTTGCGCTACCATCCTCATGGCAACCTGCGTAGGACGCACGATTTTAAGGTAGGGTGCGTCTCACGCACCGAGAGGGGTATTTTCGGGTCGCTGGATCATAATTTTTCAAGGCGGTTCCGGCTGGGCCTTTACCCGACTCCCAAGGAGACAATTTTTGTGGGGAGAGCGTCTATCTCTCCGGCTAGCCGGGTGGTACCGCGCGGCGTTATTATGCACAGGCGAGACGCCTGTGCCACCAGATTCTCAACAATTTTTCACGCCAGGACTCATGGTGCGTAGGGCGCACCCGACAAAAGTTTTTTCGGAATAGATGGGGATGAGATCTGGGCTCAGGAGAGGCAAAACCGGGGTATAAACGAAAAGAAGCCGGGGACCCAGAGAGGCCTCCTTGCCAGGAGGGGGTAAAACTCTGGATTTCCCCGGCTTCTCGAGGTCACGGAACCTTTTTCAATCTTCCCCTTAGGAAGTCGCCGGACCCTCGTCAGGAACGCTCCGTGGCCTTCTTCACTGCCTCGGCGGCAGAGCGGGCATCTATCGCCGCTGCCGGCAATCAGCGCCCAGCCAGCCCTTGAAAAATCTTGGGTCAGCGGCCGGCTCTTGCTCGGTGCCAAGGCAGGTAGCCGTGAAGTCCAATCCGGAGGGCGACCCTGCCCTCGGTAGGGGGCAGCCCACTGACCGTCTCCCCGTAACCTGCTTTACAGGTGCTCAGACTGAACTTGGTAGCAATTATATATTAGCCACTCTGGGTGAAAAAACAAGGGGCAGAAAGATATTTTGAAAAATAATTTTGGGGGCCGAAGATGGATAAGACCCAGCAGTGTCCGGTTAGAAAATTGCAGAATAAGGATGCTTGTTATACGCAGTCCAAGAAATAATAAACTTACTAAGCGCGCTTCTTGCTCCGAGAAGATGACTTCCCCCTCACCCTAACCCTCTCCCCCATTGGGGAGAGGGGATAATATGGGACAGATTTAATACCTTATGGTTACTAAACCCGGGGGCATAAGGGCGTGACCTGTGGTGTCACCCCTCACTTCCCCCCAGGTCGCCCCAAGTTGCTTTCTGATCTACAGTGGCACAGGCTTCCAGCCCGTGGTCCTTAAACCCCCTCTCCACCCGCTTCGGGGGGAGAGGGTTGGGGTGAGGGGGGCAGAAGTGCCCGCATGCAAATTTCTAACCGGACAGTGCTGGATAAGACCCGCTTTATCTGCACGGGTAATGGCATTTTTTCCTTGAACCCTTTGATTTAATCACCGAGTAGTCTTACCTTTTGACCATCGAGGGGAGTGCGGGCCCAGCGAGAAGTTGGCACACTCCATCAAAACCGAGCGACAGCTTACTCCATATTCGCGATTCGCTCCCCACGTCCGAGGGAGGACCATCATGAAAACTACCCGCAACATCCGCAAGGTCCTGAAAGCCAAACCCACCATGGAAGGGGCCGGGGTGCACCTGAAGCGGGTCTTCGGCTTCAGCGAGGTCCCGATGTTCGACCCGTTTCTGCTGCTGGACGATTTCCGCAATAACCGGCCGGAGTACTATGTGAAGGGGTTTCCCTGGCACCCGCACCGGGGAATCGAGACCATCACCTATGTGCTCAGAGGCGACGTGGAGCATGGCGACAGCATGGGGAATAAGGGCAATATCACCTCCGGCGACGTCCAGTGGATGACCGCCGGGAGCGGCATCGTGCACCAGGAAATGCCCCAGGGAGACCCTCAGGGGGTGATGGACGGGTTTCAGTTGTGGGCCAACCTGCCGAAATCCCACAAGATGATGGCGCCCCGCTACCGGGACGTGAACAGCCGGACCATCCCGGAGTTGGTGCTGCCCAACGGCGCTAAAATCAGGATCATCTCCGGTAAGGTGGAAGATGTGACCGGCCCGGTGCAGGACGTCGTCATCGACCCGGAATACCTGGACATCACCGTGCCGCCCGGCTCGGAATTCCTCCATCCGACCCGGCGGGGCCACACCGTGTTCGCCTATGTCATCGAGGGCAAGGGGTACTTCTGTAAGGAAAAGCGGCCTTTCTCCCATGAAGTGGAGGGGCGCAATTACTTCGACATGGAATGGGAACCCTTCGTGGGTAACGAAATGCTGGTCCTGTTCGGCGACGGCGATCAGGTAATGGTCACCACGGAGTCCGAGGCGGTGCGGTTTCTGCTCGTGTCTGGCGCGCCCATCGGCGAACCGGTGGCCTGGTACGGCCCCATCGTCATGAACACGGAAGAAGAACTGCGGGTGGCGTTCGAAGAGTATCGCAACGGCACTTTTATTAAAAATCGGCGGTAACCGCAGGCCTCAGCCTGCGATCGGGCCCCGGCGCCAAGGATTTATACCTGGATTATGCAGCAGCAAAAGTGCTATCATCGCTGCCGAGAGAAAATTGGGGCACAAAAAAGGGGACTTCCTGGGTTTATACTTGGGGAAATGGGTTCCCAAAACCGTTTTTAACCGCGGGGCCAAGGCTGCCGCATAATTTCGGTTAACATGCAAAAGTCAAGACGTGATTTTTTCAAGGCTACGGCAACGATCGGAGCGGTCCTTTTCGCGACGGTGGTCTCTCTGTCTGCGTGTTGGGTGCTTGCCGTGGAAAAGACGGAATCCGGGGACTGGAAACCCTCTTCGGACCAGAAGGGTCTTCCCCTCAATTATCAGCAGATATTGAAACATCTGAGGACGGCCAATGAGGTCGCTAAGGAAACGGCGGAATTTGGCCACCACCCCTTTGGCGCAGTGCTCGTGGCGCCGGATGGCGAGAGGGTGCTGATGAAACAGGGAAACCTGAGTTCGATCGCGCATGCCGAAACAGAGCTCTCACGGCGGGCGTTTGCGCAGTACAACCCCGATTACTTGTGGAGATGTACCCTGGTGACGACGTTCGAACCGTGCGTCATGTGCGCCGGTAACATCTATTGGGCCAACATCGGAAACCTGGTCTATGGCGTTGAGGAAACCACATTGAAAAAACTGACCGGCGCCAACAAGAACAACCCCACGATGAGCCTGCCGTGTCGCACGGTCTTCAAGGCGGGGCAAAAGCCCATCCTGGTGGCGGGCCCCTTTCCGGAACTGGAAGGCGAACTGGTCGCCCCCCATAGGTCCTTCTGGAAATGAAGCAGTCCCATCGCGAATTCCTCAGATACTACGGCTTTTAAGCTCCAAAACGACAGGTTTAGAACAGATCAGTTAGATACCATGCGGCTTTTTAAATATTATTCATGTTATATTCGTTTCCAACCTTCTTCCCCCCTCACCCTAACCTCTCCCCCCGCTGGGGGGAGAGGGGATAATTGTGAAGACCTCTCAGCAATATTTTTCCCCGCCGGCAACAAAAAATAAGGGCGGACTCCAGGTCCGCCCCTACCTTTTTTCCCAAAACCCATAACCCAGAACCAGCCTATAGCATTCCCTTGGTGGACGGCACGCCCTGGGCCCGCGGTTCCGGCTGGGTGGCGGCGTCCAGGGCCCGGCCGGCGGCCTTGAAGACCGCCTCCAGGATATGGTGGGTGTTCTCGCCGTAGGGCACGCTGATGTGGAGCGTCATGCCGCCGTGGATGCTGACGGCCCGCCAGAACTCCTTGAGCAGTTGCGGGTCCAAGCCGGCGCCCCCGGGCGGCAGGTCCACCTCCAGGTGGAGATAAGGCCGGTTGCTCAGGTCCACCGTCACCTGGGCCAGGGCTTCGTCCATGGGTACCCGGGCCGAGCCGTACCGGCGCACCCCGGGCCGCTGGGCCTGTGCCTCCCTGAAGGCCTGCCCCAGACAGATGCCGATGTCTTCCACGGTGTGGTGCTGATCCACCTCCAGGTCGCCTCTGGCCTTAACGGTCAGGTCAAAATAGCCGTGGGCCGTGAACAGGTGCAGCATGTGGTCGAGAAACGGGATGCCGGTGTCGATGGCGGCGCGGCCGCGGCCGTCCAGTTCCAGTTCCAGACTGACTTCCGTTTCCCGGGTCTGCCGGTGGATTTTACTCAAGGGCATAGCTGGTGGTCTCCTTGCGATTGCAGCCCTGCTGCCGGGTTGCGGTCAGTTGCTCATGGGCTTTAGGGCTACCCGTAAACCATGAAAATGCAGGTGGGGCGGGCGTCCCCGCCCGCCATTCAACTAGATGGATGGTGCGTAGGACGCACCCTACTTTTTCGGCTCCCAACGGGAGGCGGCCTCATTATAAACCATGGGCTGCCCGTTGATTTCGCAGGTCCACTGGCCGCCGGCCTTGCACACCTTTTGGGCTTCCGCGGGAGCGATCGGGGACAATTCCTCCGGCGTTCCCACCCGGCTCTGCATATAGCTGGTTCTCGGCGGTTGCTCGATGGGCGGGGCGGCAAAACCGCTTCCCCCCATAAGCAGCAGCGCCGCTAACCCGGCCATCCAGGCGGGGTATCTTTTCACGGGCATGGCTTCAACCTCCAGCTTTGAAAAGTTCAAGCTTCAAAGTTAAAAGTCAAAAGCAAGGGCCGCATGGACTTGTCATAATTTAGGGTGGGCCGCAGGCCCATGAATGACTGTAGGACTGGCACGCCCCGCCATCGTTACTACTTCGACTTCGGCTCCCAGCAAGAGGCGGCGTCATTATAAATCATGGTCCGGCCATTTTGTTCACACATCCACTGATTGCCCACTTTGCGCACCTTCTCCCCGCCCACGGGCGCCACCGGGGACAACTCGTCTGCGGTTCCCTGGGTGCGTTGTTTGGTGGCTTCGACATCCGGGTTCTTGTAGGCCGAAGACGAACCACAGCCGCTTCCCAGGATGGTCAACAGCGATGCGGCTGCGGCTATTCCGGCCAGATAGACCTTAACTTTCATCGGTTAAACCTCCTGAACTTGAGAAGTCGTTGAAATTCACCAGGATAGCTCAAAGCGCTTGGACTCATCATAAATCTTTTCGCCAACATTGACAATTGATTATGATAATATACCAGGCAAGATTCTTTCACGCTTCGTTTCCGGCTGGTCAGGCGGCCCAGGACTAATTTCCGCATCAACCCCAGGCCCCGCCAACCGGAGGCAGGCCCAATCCAGCCATGAGGGAGTATCCGATTCACGTGACCGGCGCCAACAGCCTCAAACCTGCCCGGCAGCCGCGATCCTGGCGAGACCTCGGCGCCCTCCTGCTCCGGTGGGCCGTGGTGATCGCCTGGGGTTTTTTGCCCTTCCCGGCAGCCGCGACCGCGCCCCAGGCCGCCGTCCCGGAGATCGCCTTTGATTTCGGGAACACCACCGAAGACCGGCCCCTGACCCATACGTTCGTAATCAAGAACACCGGGGCGGCGCCCTTAGTGATCGAGGAGGTGGACCCGGATTGCGCCTGCACCGTGCCCAGATACGATCAAACCATCCCCCCCGGCGGTGAGGGGGGCATAACCCTGACCATCAAACCCTTTTCGGTGCTCCACCGGTTCAAGAAGGAAACCAAGGTCCGGCTCAATGACCCGGACCAGCCCAGGCTGGTCCTGACCATGACGGGAGTGGCCACACCCTTCATCGAGATCAAGCCCAGCCACATCGTGCGGCTGCGCGGCGCTCAGGGTGACAATATCCGGGGCCAAGTGCGTTTCTATTCGCACCTGCCCGCGCCCTTTCAAATTACGGAATACCGCACTAACATTCCGGACAAAATCGAGGTGACCCTCAAGCGGGAAGTGCCGGACAAGGTGTATGTCCTGGAGGTGAGCCCCAAGGGGCAAGTGTCGGGCCCCTTTGCCGGGGTGATCGATCTGTTCACCAACTCCAAGGAGCGGCCCCGCCTCATCGTGCGGGTCTTTGGGGAAATTTATTTGCCTTCGGCGGGCGGCCAGTAAAGCAGCATCTCATTGAGCAGGTGGCTGGCAAAAGTCCGGGCCGCCTGGCGCAACAACAGTTCATCTTCTTTGGGGGCCGGCGGGCCGGGATTGACCGGTGAACTCAGGGTGATCCGGTCCTGGCCGGCAAACAGCACCTCGCCCCCCCGGGTGATGGCCCCGGACACCACCAGGTCGGCGTCGATCCGGCCCCGGATAAAACGGAAGACCGCGCCCCGGACCGCCACATATTGGACCACGCCGTCGACTATGGTGTCTCCCTGGTCAGCGAGCTTGAGTCCGTTGGCCCTCCAGGCCAGGGTCAACTCTTCCATGAACAGGGCCTGAAAGGTGTCCGCGGCCACGCCCTGGGCCGTTTCCACCCTAAAGGGCGTCAGGACATAGGCCGCCTGGGCCGGGGAGAAGTCCGGGGCGCGGTAAAAAGCCGTGAGATAGCGGCCGGGCGAGAGCGTCACCCCCGCCGGGGTGGCCGGCGCCAGCCGGGGAACGCAGCCGGCCTGGCCAACCAGACACAGGACCAAAACCAGGCCCCAGGAGGTGAACTTTCTCATCCACATGGTCATCTGATACCATAAACTGCCGTCCTCTGCCAAACCATTTAACCATTCTCGGCCGGAAAAAGCGGATTGCCCGGGTGGGGGCGTCTAACCCCCGGCAAGGTAGCTTATTCGTTTCTCGGTTAATGCTTGAAGAAAAATTCAAGACAGATTATGGTTTGACTGAGCCAAAGGGGATTCCGCCAATAATGCCATCAATTTTCTTGAACTTGCCGGCCCTCCGGACCCATGATAACCTTTGGTAAAATTGCCCAGTGGGCCGCCTGCCTGCTGGCCCTGTTGCTGATCGGCAGCCTCGGCTTCGTCTGGCTGGAAGGGTGGGATTTCTTCGACGCCCTGTACATGACGGTGACCACCCTCACCACCGTGGGCTACGGCGAGACCCATCCGCTGGACCGGATCGGGCGGATCTACAACATGGTGCTGATCCTCACCGGGATGGGGGTCATGTTCTATATCGTGGGCTCTCTGGCCCGGGTAGTGATCGAAGGAGAGCTCCATGCGGTCTTCGGAAGGCGCAAATTGATCAAGCACATCAGACGAATGAAGAATCATTACATCCTCTGCGGCTTCGGGCGCATCGGCGAAATTATCGCCCGGCAGCTCAAAGACCGGGGCCTGTCCCTGGTGGTGGTGGAGCATAAGCAGGCCACAGCCCCCCGTCTGGAAGAGTCGGGCTATTATTTCATCGTCGGCGACGCCACCCGGGAAGAGGTCCTCATGGAAGCGGGCATCGAACGGGCCAAGGGGCTGATCTCCGTGGTCTCCTCGGACGCCGCCAACGTCTACGTCGTGCTGACGGCCCGCAGCCTCAACCCCAACCTCTTTATCGTGGCCCGGGGGGAGGAACCGGGTTCGGAGAAAAAGCTGCTCCGGGCCGGGGCCGACAAGGTGGAATCCCCCTACGAAATGGGCGGGCAAAAAATGGCCCAGACCATTATGCGCCCCACCGTGGTCACCTTTATGGAACTGGCCATGAAGGAGGGGGTGGATTGGACCATGGAGGAGGTCGCAGTGGGCCCCGCCTCTTCCCTCCAGGGGGTGGCACTGGCGGACTCGGGGATCCGCCAGAACCTCAACCTCATCCTGGTGGCCATCAAGCGGATCGACGGCGAGATGCTCTTCAACCCCAGCCACGAAACCCCGATTCTGGCCGGAGACACCCTCATCGCCCTGGGCCTGAGGAAAAACCTGGACGCCCTGGAGAAAATGGTGCAGTGAGGACGGTGTTAGCAGTTAGCAGTTAGCAGTTAGCTTTTAGCAAAAACCCGCTTCGGAGAAGTAACACGTAGGGCGGGCACTGCCCGGCGGGACCTCAGAATACGCCGCGCGTGGGGCGGGCGTCCCCGCCCGCCGCTCAACCGGCGGGATGGTGCGTAGAACGCACCCTACGAAAAACTGTCCATAACAGTCACCCATGAGCCTTCGGCTTACTAATATATTATTATAAGAAGTTCATGCTGAACCTACCCCCAACTTTGAACCTTGAACCTTGAACTTTTCCCAACCGGAGACTGCCATGACGCAGACAAAAATCGGCCGGGGAGTACAGATAACCTTCCTGGGCCACTCGGCTTTCAAGTTGACCGGCGCCGGGGTGACCGTCCTCATCGACCCCTGGCTTTCGAACCCCCTGCTCAACACGCCGGTGGATAAAGTCGGGCCGGTGGACCTGATTCTGGTGACCCACGGCCACGGCGACCACGTGGGTGAAACCGTGGCCGTGGCCCAGGCGAGCCGCGCCCCGGTGGTGGCCATCCACGAACTCAGCGTCATCCTGGCCCGGCAGGGCGCGCCCGAGGTCATCGGCATGAACAAGGGCGGGACGGTGGCGGCAGCCGGGTGCAAGGTCACCATGACCCAGGCGGTGCACTCCTCGGCGGTGGATGAGGACGGCGAACTCATCGCCGCCGGCGACCCCGGTGGCTTCGTGGTGGAGTTTCCCAACGGTTTTGTGGCCTACCACGCCGGCGACACCGCCGCCTTCCGGGACATGGAACTCATCCACGAGCTTTATCATCCGGAGCTGGCCATGCTCCCCATCGGCAGCCATTACGTCATGAGCCCGGCCGAGGCGGCCCTGGCCTGCCGGATGCTCAAACCCCGCTGGGTCATCCCCATGCACTACGGCACCTTCCCGGTGCTCACCGGCACGCCGGAGGAGTTGATTGAACGGCTGAAAGGGGAACCGGGGATCACGGTTATTGCCCTGAAACCGGGAGAGATGGTGGAGTAAAGAGCTGTCAGCTTTCAGCGGTCAGCTTTCAGCTCAAAGATTAGAAGCGCGAAAAAGAATGGTTTTTGAAAGGTAGCCGCAAGCTTTAGCTTGCGCAGGCCGAAGCTTGCGGATCCATTCGGTACCGATGACGCGATTCCTTTAGTTTTGTGCAAGAGCGGGCACTGCTGCCAATTCCGCTGATTAATCGGTGCGTAAGACGCGGCCAACGGAAGACTTTTCAATACAGCTATTTATGGCCGTTGACACGCCCCTAAACATGAAAAGGTTGGTGGGGCGGGCCTCCGTGTCCGCCAGGCGGTCCGCACAGGCTGGAAAGCCTGTGCTTACAATTTAAATAACTGCTTACTGCTCACTTAAAGGATTTTGCATGCGCCGTAAGAAGGCCTGGCAGGTATACCCGGAGCAGCCGGAGTTGGTGGCCGCGGTCATGGCCCGCCACAACCTGCCCCGGCTGGTGGCCCGCATCCTGTTGAACCGCGGGCTCGCCGCCGATGACGACATCCTGGCCTTTCTGGACCCCTCGTTGGAGCGCCTCAATCCCCCCTTCGAGCTGCCGGACCTGGAGACGGCCGCCGCCCGTTTGGGCCGGGCGGTGCGCCAGGGGGAGCCGGTGGCGGTCTATGGCGACTACGACGCCGACGGCATTACCGCCACCGCGGTGCTGCACCAGTTCCTGCGGGAGCTGGGCCTGCCTTGCTTCCCCTACATCCCCGACCGGTTGACCCAGGGTTACGGCCTCAAGATCGACGGGCTGAAAGAGCTGGCGCAGCAAGCCCGCCTCGTGGTGACGGTGGACTGCGGCATCAGTGACGCCGAAGAGGTGGCCTGGGCCATGGCTCAGGGGCTGGAGGTGATCATCACCGACCACCACGAGATTCCCCCGGAGCTGCCCCCCGCCTTGGCCGTGGTCAACCCCAAGCGGGCCGGCCACACCTACACCTTCAATGATCTGGCCGGGGTGGGAGTGGCATTGCTCCTGGCCCTGGGGGTGCGGGCCGATCTCCGGGCCGACGGCTGGTTCAGGCAGCGCCCGGAGCCCAACCTCAGATCGTACCTTGACCTGGTGGCCCTGGGCACCGCCGCCGACGTGGTGCCGCTGGTGGGGGAAAACCGCATCCTGGTAAGCCAGGGGCTCAAGGTCCTGGAGGAGAGCCGCCGCCCCGGCATCATCGCCTTAAAGGAAGTCGCCCAACTGGAAGGCAAGCCCATTTCCTATCAGAACGTGGTCTTCCAAATGGCGCCCCGGCTCAATGCCGCCGGCCGGATGGGCCAGGCCCGGTGCGCCCTGGAACTGCTGCTCAGCGACGACTTGGCCCAGGCCCGGGTTCAGGCCCGGTATCTCCACAATCTCAACCGCCAGCGCCAGGCCCTGGAAGGCGAGGTCCTGAAGCAGGCCGAGGCGATGATCCGCCGGCGTAAGCTGGCGGGGCGGCCGGTGCTGGTGCTGGCCGGAGAGGGCTGGCACCCCGGGGTGATCGGCATCGTGGCGGCCCGGCTGGCAGACGTGTATCACCGGCCCGTGGCCATGGTGAGCCTGGAAAACGGCCGGGGGCGGGGCTCGGCCCGGTCCATTGAGGGCTTTCAACTGTTCCAGGGGCTCCACGCCTGCCGCCAGGCACTCCACAAATACGGCGGACACGCGGCCGCGGCGGGCTTCGAGATGGCCGCGGACCAGGTGGCGCCCTTACAAGACCTTCTGGAGCAGGCCTTTAAGGACCAGGTGGGTCTGGAGCCGCCCCGGCCCACCCTCAAAGTTGACGCCCAAATTGATCTGCAGGAACTGGACCGCGTCTTTAACCGGCATCTGGAAACCCTGCGGCCCTTCGGCCCCGGCAACCCGGCCCCGGTGATCGTCTGCCTGGGGGTGCAATGCCTAAACTCCCGGGTAATAAACCAGCGGCATTTGAAGGTGCAGATCGCCCAGGGCGGTAATGTCCTGGAAGCCATCGCCTTTGATCAGGCCGCCCACCACCCCCTGGAAGGCAACCTGGACGTGGCCCTGGGCGCCCGGATATCCAAGTACCAGGGACGGACCTCCCTGGACCTCCGCCTGCTGGATTGGGGGCGGCCCTGATCCCCTCTAAAGAAAATAAATGCCAATTTCTGGGGGAACTGACTCCCCGCCTGAATCCTTTGGCCTAAGCAATTTATGCCTTTGATTGGCGAAGAATCAGATGGATCAACAAATTTACGGTCCCCAACAGGGCCGCGGCGGCAAAGGCAAGGTGGAAGTGGTCTAATTTTAGATAAGCTCCCGGGTGCAGTAAAAGGTGGTGTTGCCCAACCCAGGCGAAGACCGCTACTATCAAGGTAATCCCTGAAAGGGCGCCGATTTTTTTACAGAGGCTCACGGAGCCGGCCGCCAGACCGACCAGGGACGACCGGGGGCCTCGCAACACCTCATTGAGGTTTGCCGGCAGAAACAGCCCATAGCCTAACCCTATAAGGGACAGCTTGAGCCCCAGGGCCACCGCGGCCGATTCGGTCCCGCTGAGGGCAAGGGAACCCAGACCCACCCACAACAAGACGGCTCCCAACCGCAGGATGACCATATTGCCCAGCCGATCGGCCAAATATCCCCCCACCGGAGCGCCAATCGCGCCGATAACCGCGAGAAGCATCAACGCACATCCACTTTGGTAAGGGGTGTAATGGTATATATGTTCCAAGAAAAAGGGGAGGAGAAAAAATGTCCCCTGAAATGAGGCGGCAATAAGCAGGACCCCCAATGATCCGAGAACAAAATCCCGGTTGCGCCAGAGTTCCGGAGGTAAGAAAGAGGCAGCCTGAATACGGGTAAGACGGAACAAAATTCCAACCAATCCCAGACCCAGGCCTAAGATCACTAAAGCCCAAAAGGTCTTAAGGCCGCTATCCCGAATCCCGGTGGGGATCAGAAAAAGTGCAGCTAAAGTTCCTGCCAGGATTAACCCTCCCCCGAGATTTAAAGTCTTCCAGTTCCAGGCCCCCCCTCCGGGGAGCCGCCAAAGGGTGCGGCCCCCGATAATGAGACCCAGGGCGCAAAGGGGGATATTAAGAAAAAAGATATAGAGCCACCCCAAGTGGGTGGTAATAATCCCTCCCAGGGGAGACCCGATGCAAAGCCCGGCGGCTAGTGAGGCCGACAGCAAACCCAGAGGCAACCCCCGTTCCTTTTTCTCAAAGACCATGACAATAAGCTTGGGAGATAGGGCAATTAAAAATGCGGCCCCTAAACCCTGGAGGACCCGGCTGGCCACCAGCCAGGGCAAGCTGGGGCTCAGGCCGCAAAGCGCCGAAGCCCCTGTGAACCCCAACAACCCGAAGAGATAAAGCCGGCCTGGGGCGATAAGATCCCCCAGGCGTCCACAAACCAATAGCAAGGATGTGTTAACGAGGAGATAGGCCACCTGGACCCAGGAAACCTGGGCCAGGGAACCATGGAAATATTGGGCAATCCTCGGTAAAGAGGTGTAGACAACCCCGGAGTCCAGGGTGCCCATGAAAGCTCCCAGACAGACGGTAATCAGCACCAGACGACGTCTGAGAAACGAATTATCCGCTCCGGTGCTGATGGCCGGCATTTTTACCTCCCGGTCCAGTATAGACTCACCGCCACCGCTTGCCAACCCGGTTCGGTGGATCACTATGAATTTCCGGGGATGGCCCGGCCCGCCCAGGATGGAGTTTTCCGCATAATCCCTTGCCCGGCCGCCGTTTCTGTGATAGAGGATTGAGAAACCCACCCGCCGGTGGCAGGAGGAAACATGGCTGGGCTCAACAAGGTTATTCTGGTGGGGAATCTGGGGGCCGATCCGGAGATGCGCTATACCGCCAGCGGCACTGCGGTAGCCAAATTCTCCCTGGCCACCAGCCGGAAATTCACGGGGAAAGATGGCCAGAAGCAGGAAAAGACCGAGTGGCACCGCATCGTGGCTTGGGGCAAACTGGCGGAGATCTGCGGCCAATACCTCGCCAAGGGCAAACAGGTAATCATCGAGGGCCGGATCGAGTACGGCTCCTACGAAAAAGACGGCGTCAAGCACTACACCACCGACATCGTCGCTGAAAATATGCAGATGCTGGGAGGACCGGGGCCAGGCAGTCGGGGCCAAGAACCGGAGCCGCCGTTTGGAGCGCCGCCGGGCGGTGCGCCGGAAGACGATATTCCCTTTTAAGGCCGGAGCCGGAACACTCGGGAGACTCGCAGCCTCACTTTTCAGCGACAAGGAACACCATTTTGTCATCTAAGCGGCGCCAATTGCGGGAGAAGATCGTCCCGCTGCTCCAGGCGGGGGATTTAACCGCCCTGACCGCATTGGCCGGCCAAGAAACCGGGGTGGCCGACATCCTGATGCAATTTCTCTATGAACCGGGGGCCCTCCTCTATTGGCGCGCCCTGGAGGGTCTGGGGCTGGTGGCGGGTTCCCACCCGGAGCAGGTGGGCAAACTCATCAACCGCCTCCTCTACCTGCTCAACGAGGATTCGGGGAGCAACGGCTGGGGAGCGGCCGCGGCCCTGGGGGAAATCGGCAGGAACCACATCGCCCTGGTGAAAGAAATCATCCCCATGTTTGTCGGCATCCTGGAGGAACCCTTCTCCCAAGAGTCCATGCTCTGGGGCGTGGGCCGTCTGGCGGAAGTGCAGGCTGAACTTCTCCATGAAGTTTTGCCTGAGATTGTGACTTTTCTCACAAGTTCCAAGCCCCAGCTGCGCGCCCTGGCCGCCTGGGGGCTGGGCAAAGCCCGATACCAACCCGCGGCCGCGGCGATCCAGGTCTTGACCGGGGACGAACACCCGGTCCAACTTTACGACTGCGGGCGCCTGCTTGAGACCACCGTGGGCCAGATAGCCCGCGACGCCCTGGAAAGCCTGACTTGAACCAGGGAAGCTGCAACGCTTAAACTTTTCTGTGCATGCGCACCAGATTAAACTCGGATAAGAAAGGAAGGTTCAGATGTTTTTACTTATTATCGGATTTGGCGTCGGCGTCTTTGTGGGCTATAAATACCCCCAGCAAGTGGATCAGGCTGTTCAGTCCGGCAAAAGCCTCTTCAACGATTTGAAGGACAAGATTTCCAAGAAGTCCTAGGCCAGGCCAAGCCCGGTCTGTCTTCAGAGGGAACTAGCCCAGCCGGGTTCCGCGGCTTTTCCCGATGGATGATTGCCGCCCGGGGTAAAAGACCGGGACCGCATCTGGCGCCAGTAGGGGGGACCCATGTGTCCGCCCCGGCTTGAGGGCGCACACACAGGTGCGCCCCTACGGGTTATACCAAGTTGAGACCTCTGCGAAAGTCTCATGTAGGATAGCCGCCCTCGGCTGTCCATACATTATCTAGGCGCAGGCGAGGGCGCCTACGCCACATTTTGATGAGGAAGAATAGCGATAGAGACTTTCGCAGAGGTCTCAAGTTGCTGTCATAGAGGTAATTCTGGCTTTATGATTGCAATCACCGTAGGGGCGGTTCGCGGACCGCCCCTACAATGCGGAATATTATTTGTTTGACGGCAACTTGGTATTAGAGGTTTTCCTGAGCCTCTATGAGCAAATTTGGCCTTAGTCCTTCAGCGCGATGATGGCCCCCTGGCGGCCGGTAACCTTATCCCGGCGATAGGAGTAAAAATCGCCGGCGCCGCAGCGGGTGCAGAGGCCGGCCAGGTCGAGGCGCGACGGCACCAGTCCCGCCGCGGTGAGCTGGTCCCGGCTGAGCCGCCAGAGATCAAAGTAGGTGGGGCTTACCTGGTAGGTCCACAGGTCCGGGGGAAATTCCCGCCGGAAGTTCTTAAACTCCGCGCAGCACGGGCCCAGGCTGGGGCCTACCGCGGCATAGAGGTCGGCGGGCCGGCTGCCGAACCTGGACTGCAGCAGCCGCACCGTCTCGCCCAGGAGGTTGAGCACCTGACCCCGCCAGCCGGCGTGGACGTTGGCCACCACCCGGTTGACCGGGTCATAGAACATCACCGCCTGGCAGTCCGCCTGCTTGATAAGCAGACCCAGACCGGGGACGGTGGTTACCAGGATGTCCACCGCCGGGATGTCCTCCTCCCGGGCCTGATCCGGGGAAGTGATCACCGCGGCCCGGCCCCCATGCACCTGGGCTGCGCCGGCTAACCGCGCCAGCCCCAATGCCTGCCGCATCCGGGCCAGGTTTTCGGCCACCTGCTCCGGGCCGTCCCCCACCGCCAGGCTGACATTGAGACTGTGATACGCCCCGGAGCTTACGCCTCCCTGCCGGGTGAAAAACCCGTGCACCACCCCCGGCAAGCCGGCCAGCATGGGGCTGCGATAATACCTGGGGCTGCCGGTCGCCAGCCAATCCGCCATCCGCCTGATTCTCCTTAAATAAGCTATCAGCGTTCAGCTATCAGCGTTCAGCAAAAACAAGGACCCATCAAGTCAACAATTGATTTAATGGATAAAAAGGTCAGTTACTATTCATAAGCTGACCGCTGAAAGCTGAAAGCTGATAGCTTATCCTCTCAGAAGGTCTGGCCCTCCGAAGCACCCCGCCAGCAGGCATGCGGCTTTTCCATCAATGTTCAGCCGTATAGAACGGCCATTTATGGAAAAACCATTCGTTCCAGAGCAGGGGAATGATCCACCAGAAGTTCCAGATGAGGGACTCGCCGCCCACCGCCCGGGCCCCGATGCCGCCGGTCATGTGGTGATTGCCCAGGCCCCAGTGGCCAAAATTGAGATAGTAAAAGAAGATATAGTTCAGGACGCACAGGACCAGTACCCCCGCGCTCCGGAACCAGAAGGCGCCCCAACTGTCCCGGTTCGCCTGCGGCGCCAGGTCGTCAAAATAATGATGCCAGATCAGGAACGGGATGAGGGTGAACCCGGCGATTTCGGCGGCGTGGTACCACAGAAACCGGGTGGGGATGCCCTTGTCGCCGGGTGGCAAATGCCCGATAACGTCTTCCATGGGTAACCAGGCGGGGGCAATCTTGACGCAGATCAGGGCCAGGATATAACCGAGGCCGATGGTGAGGACAAACGAAACCAGGCCCTTCCACGGTTGGGGAAGGGTGATCACCGACCAGGGTTTCATCCGCCAGACGTTGGGGGTCATGAACAAGACAATAATGGCCCATTCCCACCAGCCGAAGACCCAGTGGACGTGACCGGTGCCGGCAATCCCGCCCCACCAGGGCAAATTTAAGCCGAAGGAGGTCCCATAGACCTTGCCGTAGACCACCCCCCAGAACGGCACGATTAAGATGGTGAAGAAAAACAGGGTAAGCAGGCTGCACCAGCCGAGCTCGGCCAGCCCGGCCTGGGGCTGGGTCAAATCACTGGGCCGGATGGGCCACTTGGCAAACAGGATGGTGACAAAGGGATAGGAAAAAAAGCCGATCAATACGAATGTCACTACCGCCCGTTCGCCGAATCGGGCCGCGGGGTTGGTCAAGGCGTCGAGGGTGAGGGTTTTGCCGCACACCTCCGGTATCGCCGTCTGGCCGGCCGCGGCCAGGGCTTCCAGATTGACCTGGCTGAAAAAGTTGAAGCCGACCCCGAGAATGCGATAAAAAACCACGTGAATGACGAACCACACCAGGACCAGATTGACCACCGTTTCGACGATTCCCCGGGCCGGCTGGGGCAGGTCCTGAAACGGCCAATCTCCCAGAAACATATGCTGCCAGAGCCCCACCAGGATCATCATCGCCAGGTACATGACAAAGGGGTAGGGAAAAGATGCGACCGGGCCGCGCGGATCGCTAAAAATGAACCAGGTGAGCCAGGCGATGAGGAAAAAAACGATGCATGAGACTATGCCCGTAGCCGGTTGCCCCCAGCGGGCTCGAAGGGTGTGGCCTGCCATTGCTCTCACTCCTTTGGTCGTTTATCCATCAAGATGGCTTAACGCCGCAATCACCTTCTGTCATCAGCTCAGATGTGATCCAGGTGTTCTTCCTGGTATCCTCTGACGCTTTCTTCATCGACCAACTTCCGGATGAGCTTGAGACACGAATCATCCCCCACTATTTGGGGCCAGATTTCCGGCAGCAACTCCAGCACCACCCTCCTCTGCTCACCGGCATCAAGATTCATTACCGCCGCCTTAATCGCCTCGAAATTCATGATTCTCGCTCCTTCCCTGAGTCTGCCCGCGCCGCGCCAACCAATTTTCGCGGGTATGGGTGTAGCCGTAAAAGAAGTTTTAAGGCGGATACCACGAAAATCCATGGAAATCAAATGATTTTACTCAGGGGGGACAACCATTTCCCGGGATTTTTAGCTCTTGGATGGACTTCCGGATAGCGAGCCCGCCCCGGCCTATGTTAAGCTTCTGCGGTGAGCATCACGGTATTTCAATGCGCTTCAGGAGGTAATCAGGCGTGGCCGCAAAGAGCCTGTTGATTGTGCAGCACCTGGATTGGGAGGGCCCCGGACAACACCTGTTGACGGCGCTTGCCGAGGGGGGAGTAACGTACGAGGTGGCGGAGGCCTGGCATGAGCCCCTGCCCGCCTTGGACCCCTTTGGCGGCATGATTGTCTTGGGGGGGGCTCCCAATGTGGATGAAGAGGAGGAGTTCCCCTACCTCGTCCCCCTGAAGGCCCGGATCCGGGAAGGGCTGGCGGCGGGGAAGGCCTACCTGGGGTTTTGCCTGGGACACCAGTTACTGGCCCACGTGCTGGGGTGCCGGGTCGGTCCCCTGCCCCAAAAGTCCGTGGGGTTCATCACCGGGGAGCTGACCCCTGCCGGTATGGCGCACCCGGTTTTTCAGGGCTTGCCGTCCCCACTCAACCTGTTCAAATGGCACGGCCAGGGGGCGCTGCCGCCGCTGCCGGCCGGGGTCATCCTCCTGGCCAGATCGGCCGCCGCGCCGGTGGAGGCCCTTGGGTTGGAAGACAACCCCAGGGTGGTGGGACTGCAATTCGACAACCATGCCGGGGCCCGGGATGTGGCCGCCTGGCTCAAGCACGACGGCGAGTGGGCCTTGGCCGGCTCAGGCGCCGACCCCGCCGCCATGACCGCTCAGGCCCTCGCCCAGGAGGCGGCCATGGGCCGGGAGTTCCGCCGGTTTATGGCCAATTTCTTCCGGCTGGTTTGGGGGCCATAGTTTATCCGTCAACCCTTGGGGATAGACACTTCAGGAGGCGCTTCCAGATAAAACTTCCGGTGCTCGACCAGCTGGCATGAATATTGAAGTTATGCTCAATAAACATCTGCGAGAGTGCCATGAAGCGAAACAAGCGCACCATCACCCTGGGCCACGAAGATTTGACTCCCCTGACGGAGCATATCTTGGCCCAAATGGGGGATGAAGGGGTTGACATTCGTGAGCGGCTTAAGAAATTTTATCGCCGCCGGTATCTTGAGAATCCCGCAAATTTTCAGGAACATCTGGATAGAACCGCCTGAACCCCGGACTTCGGGACAGAAACCGGAGACTTGGGCGCGGGAAACTCCCAGGTGATTCTCAACGCCAAAGCCTGGTCATAGTTTGGGTGCCGGGATGAGAGAAGTCTATACTTCGGCCTTGGTCTGGGGGGCCCGGAGAGTCTTTAAATTTAAACCAGATCATGCCTGATTCTTCCCAACTGGTCGATATTCTTTTAAAATGCCGGACCTGCCTTGACAAGGATTCCGGAGGTTCTTAAATTTTTGCCAAATATTAACCAGGAGGAAATCATGAAGCGATTTACCGCGGCAAGCCTCATAGCAGTGTTACTCGCTTTTTCTGCAATGGCACTGGCGCAAGCGCCTGGCGCCGGGCAGGGACAAGGCCAAATGTGCCCATGTATGATGATGCAGGGTACACAAATGCCTCAAATGATGGAACAGATGAGGCAAGGCAAGCTTAGCCCCGAGGACCAAAAAAAGATCGCTGATATGATGAAATCATGCCCCATGATGAAGATGATGGAACCGATGAGCCAAGGCAAGCTGAGCCCAGAAGACCAAAAGAAAATGGCCGACACGATGAAATCATGCCCCATGATGAAGACAATGCCGCAACAGCAAAAACCAGAACACCCCAAACAGTAAGCGAAAAGCCAGGCGGATACTGGTAAGGATGGCAACTTACCGGTCTCCGCTGATCCGCAAATGGAATAACTTCGAGCCGCGGCGGGGTAAACCAGACCCTGGTGCCGGGAATTTGCCCCGGCTGAACATCAGCTTCCCGCCACCTGCCGCCTGATCGCAGAGGCCGAAATCCGCCTCCTCATCATCCTGGCGTTCGACCCTGGAACGGAATTTTTCTCGGGAAAAACTCCAAATCTTTCCCGGATGCATACCTTTGCTTGACGCTCAAGGCGGCGGTGATTATAGTGGGGTTAGCGCGAATTGGGGGGCGGGGGAAAACTCATGGCTTGGGCATACCTGATAGTGGCACTGGGAATATTGACGGCGGGCTGCGGTGAGCAGATTATGTACCAGCGTTTCGACAAGAGCATGTGGTCCAGCTACATGCGTCTGAATGAAGTGAAGGTGGGCATGAGCAAGACGGAAGTGCTGGGAATCATGGGACCCCCGGGGACCACGGAATCAGGCGATTACCGCGGCGGCCGCTATACCGTCTTTTTCTACCTGACCCACAGCATGGATTTCGACGAAAGCAATACCGTCCGGAACGGTTACACCCCCCTGGTCTTCAAAGGCGACCGTCTGGTCGGCATCGGCAAACGGGATTACCGGCAGGCGGTTGACCGCCCGGAGGCCGAGAGCATGCCCGCCGGCACCCTGCCCTGGAGCCGGACCCAATGACCGGGGGCGGAAAACCCGGCCGTTACAACCACCTCTGATTCAGGCCCTGATAGCGATTTAAGCGCTCTTATGAACAATGCTTGTTGGGGGAAGGCTCATACCAATGAGAGACCTTGCGACCTCGCCTGCGCATAGATAAAGTATGGACAGCCGAGGGCGGCTATCTTACATGAGACTTCCATCAGCCGCTTAACAGATCGGAATATTCACCTGCCAGTTGGCCGCAGGCGGCGTTGATCTCCTGCCCCCGGCTCTCCCGGATAAACACCGCATAATTGGCTTCCCGCAAAATATCCTGGAATTCCAGCGTTTGCGCCGGCGGCGGCGGCTCGTAGGGCAGGAGTGGATGGCGGTTGAAGGGAATCAGATTGATTTTGGCCCGAAAGCCCCGAAGCAGCCGGGCCAGTTGCCGGGCCTGGTCCAAAGAATCATTGATGCCGTGGAGGAGCACGTAGGCAAAGGTGATGCGCCGGTGATGCGGCAGGGGGAAGGCCCTGCAGGCGGCCAGCAGCTCCTGAAGCGGATAACGCCGGTTGATGGGCATGATCCGGCTCCGGGTCTCGTCATCCGGTCCATTGAGGGACACGGTGAGGTTGGTCCGGGCCTCAAGGCCCAGCCGCGGGATGAACGGGGCCAACCCGGCGGTTGAGACCGTGAGCCGCCGGGAGGAGAAGTTCAAGCCCCAGGGGGCGGTGATGGCGGTGAGGGCCCGCACCAAGGCGGGGAAATTGGCCAGCGGCTCCCCCATGCCCATAAAGACCAGGTTGGTGAGGGGCAGTTCGTCAGCCAGTTCCCGGCGCACCGCCAGGACTTGATTGACGATCTCGCCGGCCGTCAGGTTGCGGATCAGGCCCCGCCGGGCCGTCAGACAAAACCGGCATCCCTGGGCGCACCCCACCTGGGAAGACAGGCACAGGGTATAGTGGCCCTCTTCCGGAATCAGTACCGCTTCGATGAGGTTGCCATCTTCCAGGGCGAAGAGGAATTTCCGGCAGCCGTCCGCCGCCGACTGAACCTTCTCTACCTTAAGACTGCTGATCCTGGCCCGGGCGGATAGCTCGGCCCGGAACGGCCGGGCGAGGTCAGTCATGTCCTCAAAGGCGCCGGCGCCTTTGTAGAGCCACTTGACCAGTTGCCGGGCCCTGAAGGCCGGCTGGCCCCAGGCGGCCACGATCTGCTCCAATTCGGGGAGGGTGAAATTCTTGAGATCGATAAGGCGGGTCATTCGAGGCGTGATGGTTCCTAGTTGTCAGCGAGAAACTAGCGGTTAGTTCGGTGATTTTCTGACCCCTGACCCCTGACCCCTGCTTCTTACAGGCCCCGGGACCGTTCCAGGGCCTCCGCCCTGGATTTGCAGGCGATGCACATGGTGGTTACCGGCCGGGCTTTGAGACGTTTCTCGGTGATCTCGCCGCCGCAGAGGTCGCAGTACCCATAGGTGCCGGCGTCAATCCGGTCCAGGGCTTCCCTGATTTTGCTGATCAATTTCCGTTCCCGGTCGCGGATCCGCAGGGTGAAGTTCCGGTCCGTCTCCAGGGTGGCCCGGTCGGTGGGGTCCGGGAAGGGAGCCGTGGCGCCGGTCATGTCATTGCGCGTCTTATCGGCTTCTCCCAAGATTTCTTCCAGGCGCTCTTGCAAAAGGGTGCGGAAAAATTCCAGTCGTTCAGGTTCCATTACTCAACTCCGGCCTACGCAAAATATTTTCCGGGGCGGCCGCGTCCCGGTGGTATTCACCGCTGGCGCCCCCGCTTTTTTCCAGGAGCATTAATCCGGTAATCCTCAACCCCCGGTCCACCGCCTTGCACATGTCGTATATCGTCAACGCCGCCACTGCCGCAGCCGTCAATGCCTCCATCTCCACCCCGGTGCGGGCCCGGGTTTTCACCTTCACCCGGATGTCCACGGCCCACTCCTCGGGTTCGGGGATAAATTCCACCTCCACCCCGCTCAGGGGCAAGGGATGACACAGGGGGATGAGCTGGGAGGTATTCTTGGCGGCCATGATACCGGCCAGCCTCGCCGCGGCCCAAACGTCCCCTTTGGGGAGTTGCCCGGCCATGAGCCGCGGGTATACTTTCGGACCCACCACCACCCGGCAGGCAGCCGTAGCCCGGCGCACGGTCTCGGGCTTGTCCCCGACGTCCACCATGTGCATCCGCCCGTGCTCATCCAGATGGGTAAAGTTATTCATGGCCGGCCCGGTCCAACGGCCCCGGCTCCAGGCGGTCCAACTCCCTCAGGAGCGACCGCTGCTGGAAACTGAGGTTTTGCGGCGTGGTGACGATGACCTCGTTCACCTGATCGCCCGGCGACTGCGTGGCCGTCCCCGGCGCCCCCGCGCCGATAAACCGGCAAGACCAGCCGCCTTGGGCGCCCGGGGGCAAATCGACCCACTGATAGCCATCCAGCGTGGGGATGCGGATGGTGCAGCCCCGGGCGGCCTCGGCAAAAGAAACCTCGACCTTGCAGTGAATGTCGTTGCCCACCCGGGTGAAAAAATCATGTGGGGCCACATGGATAACCACCAACAGGTTGCCCCGGGGGCCGCTGAGAAAACCTGCCCCACCCTCCCCCATAATGCGGAAACGGGCGCCGTCCTGGGTGCCCGGAGGAATCTGCAAGGCGTATTCCTTGGGTTGGGAGCTCCAACCGGCGCCGCCGCAATGCCGGCAGGGAACCGCCACGACCTTTCCCCGCCCCCGGCAGTGCTCGCACACCGGGCCGAATCTCAGGAGCCCCGGACCTCCGAAGCGGCGGCCGCGGCCCTGGCACTCCGGACACTCCCGGTAGCCGGCGCCCTCGGCCAACCCGGTGCCGCCACACGGCCGGCAGTTTGGATGCTGATCCACCCGGATAACGGTTCCCATACCTTTGATGGCCGCCTTCAGGGGAATTTCCAGGTCATAGCGGAAATCGGCCCCCGGCGACCATGACAGGGGCGAGCCATCCTGGCTGATACCGAAAAATTCTTCAAAGACCTCTTCAGTGCCGGTAAACCGGGGCGCCCGGTAATTGGCGGCATTTCGCCGGGACCGGCCCTTGGCCCTGGCCTCGGCCCTGACCGCCTGAATGCCCTCAAACGCGGCGGCGATCAGACGGAAGCGGCCGGCGGCTTCCGGATCATCCGGGTTGAGGTCGGGGTGGTGCTGCCGCGCCAACAGCCGGTAGCGCCGGCGCACTTCCTCCATGGTACAGTCTGGCTTTACCCCCAAGATACGATAATGATCCAGAACAGCCATAATTAATTGTCTTCGGGCGCTCCCTGTCCGGCGATCAGGCCGGTTACCAGGGCGGTTTTATCGTCATCGCCGGCCAGCTCGAAGGCCCGCCGGGCAAAATGCAGTTTGCCCAGATTCAGCGCCTGCTCGCCCAGCCGCCGCCAGTCTTCCGGCTCCTGATGACCGAGGCGCCCCAGAAGGAAGGCGTCTCCGGTTTCCAGGGCGTAAGCCTTGAGTTGTTCCAGTTCGTCCGCCATGCCCCCTTTCTTAAAGAACTCCAGGGCATCTTCCCGCCAACCCAACTCCAGGAACTTCCGGCCGTACTCCCGGCATAATTCGGGGCTCAACACCTTGTCGTTGAGCAGTTGCCTTTTCTTCAGGCAATCGGGTATTCCTTTAGGCAAGGCCGGGGCTGCAGGGCTCAAGGTTCAATCCTCATTGTTTATTTTTTAGCTTAACAAGTATTTATAAAATATCTTGCAGAGTATGTAAACCGTATTTTTCCTGGCCTGCCGTAAGCGGCGGTCAGGGAAAATATTGACTTTCCGGCTGTCATTCGGTATGGTAAACAGGTTTTTGATTTTTTAGCTAATTATTACGGGAGCTTCAGGCTGACGGCACTGCTGGTCCCAGGCGGCGCCGGCCCGCGGACGGCCTTCAGGCACAGAAGGCTTCTGGGATGCAGGTCCAACCGCCACGCCATCGGCTATAAGCTAGCGAACTCATGTTTAAAAGACTGCTGGACCGGTTTCGCCAGGATCGAGGTCTCCACAAGGCCACGGTGCAGGTCGACTTCTTCCCCGAGAACCAGGTTACTCCCCAGATCTTGTGGCTGAGCAGCACCTCCCCCGAGACCGGCACCGTGCCCTTGATCCTCCTGGTTTATGCCCGCATCCTCTATGAACTGGCGGAATTGAACGAAGGCCGGGTGGCCCGGGAGCTGATCCGCTTCCTGGACCAGGTCTGCGCCCGGGTCCTGGACGGCGACGGCCCGCCCCAGCGCCCCCGCCTGCCCCTGGGCCAACTGAAACTGGCGGCCGAGTCCGGGCAGCCCGCTCTCAAGTCTTACCGGGCCGAGTTCTACGAGTACGCCGCCGGCGGCTTTCGCCTGGATTTTGAGGGGAGTATCGGCAAAGAGGGCTTCTACCTGCCCGGGGCCTTTCTGGCCCTGCTGCAAACCTGCCTGGACAGCCTGGCGGACGACCCCCTGCGCCGCCTGACCCGGGGGCTGGTGCGCCTCCACCTCTACTACCGCTATCGCCGGGATTTCTGGGAAGGCGGGTCCCTCACCGCCGGCCCCATCTTCGCCCTGGGAACCGAAGAAATCCGCCCCGAGGACGCCACTCCGGAAGTGTGAAGCAGCGGTCAGCTTTCAGCAATCAGCTAAGAGAAACCTCGGAGGGTACTGTTCAGACAACTTTTGGGATGCCCAAGTTCAACTTTGGAAAGAAAAAAACCCTTAACTATCTACGGCGGGCTGGGATAAACGTCTAAGAATTGCTGTCGCAAATTCTGGGTTTTTCTCTTCCAGGGCAAATTTGCGTTCTGGCGCGAAATGCTCAAAAGCCTCTGACAATATTTTCATATCCTGCCGGATAACATTTCCGAGCTGCCTTGCTTTCAATAAACCGAACGACCTCCTCGCTTTATCCATACTTATTCGGGTAGTAGCCAAATTTGAACGCAGTGTCGCAAGTACGTCGATCCCGCGCTGCTCCAATATTAGAAGCTCAGATCCGAGATTGTCCGTGAATGGCATTAGGCGTGGTGCGTACAGTGTTAGGTCCGCATTATTCGGCAAGCCGCCGCCAGCCTTTACCGTCCTCACGGCTGCGTCCATCATTTCTTTCGCGTCAATGAGTCCACAGGCAACGTTGACGAGCTCTGCAGCAATCATTGCTTTGAGCTTGGATACCCTCTCTTCCAAGTCCTTGCAAGTTTTTCGGCGTTCATTCCACCTGTTAATCCAATTTCCGAGCAGCAAAGCGGCACCGCCCAAGAGCGCACCGACCAAGGTCGCTATGGCCTCCGCCGACTTCATATTCTGCCAGTGCATGAGAAGGGCACCGATCAACAATAAGAGTATGACAATCAATATGTCGGTGAATCCTATCAGCCGCCACATGATCCTTCCTCCCTGTGGACCCTTATCGGGATTGAGCCTGAGAATCTTGGTTCTGTGCCTTCATTGGCTTGGCGAGGGTCGGCAAGTCTTTGATAGTTTCCCCGGATTTCTGTTCTGCGAGGCGAAGCTCGTAGAGCTTTTGCAGGTTCAGCCAAAATTCCGGGCTGGTCCCGAAAAAATGCCCCAGGCGCAAGGCCGTGTCCCCGGTGACGGCGCGCCGGCCGTTCAGGATTGCGGTGATGCGGTTGGTGGGTACCTTGAGCCGGCGCGCCAGTTCCGCGGCGCTCATGTCCAACGCTTCAAGTTGTTCGGCGAGATGTTCGCCGGGATGTATGGCACTGCGTCCCATATTGCACCTCAATGATAATCGATGATTTCAACCTTGACCGGCCCCGGCGCGCCCTTCGGCCACTCGAAGCAAATCCGCCATTGGTCATTGATACGGATGCTGTATTGGCCCAGGCGGTCGCCCTTGAGCGCTTCCAATCGGTTGCCGGGCACCTCCAGATCGAGCCGCGACGTGGCCGCATCGAGCTGGTCGAGCTTCATTTCCGCTTTCCGCTCAAATCCGGCGAAGGCCTTGACCCGCTTTCCTTCGGCGAACTGCCGGGTTCGCTTGTCTTTGAAGCTAACGATCATCAGCCTAAAATATAACGTCAATTATGCGTTACGTCAAGGATAATTACTGCCGCGTTGCGGGGCTTTAAGGGGGTGATGCTGAGGGATTTTTTCCAGGGCCGCGCCGATTGCCTGGGCCGCCAGGCGCAGTTCGTAGTTTTTTTGCAGGTTCATCCAGATATCCGGCCCGGTGCCGAACCAGCGGCCCAGGCGCAAGGCCATATCCCCCGAGATGCCGCGCTTGCCGCGGATGATCTCGGTGATCCGGTTCGTCGGCACCCCCAATGCCTTGGCCAGTTCGTTGGCGCTCATGCCCATCGCCTTGAGCTCGTCCGCCAAGTGCTCCCCCGGATGGATGATCAGCCGTGCCATAAGTCATCTCCTAATGGTAATCCACGATTTCCACGTTGAGCGGCCCCGGTGTGGCCTTTAGCCACTTTTCCCCTCAAAAAAAGCATCGATATCCATCATGGCGGGCAGAACCCTGACGACCTGAATCCCGTCCTCAATCGGCAGGTAGAAAATCAGATATTTACCAATCGGGAGACTACGCAAGGACGGCAGCAACTCGTCACGGCTTAGGCCCATATGCGGGAATTGCGCCAGTGCCCGGCATCGTTCCTCTATCTTATCCAGGAATCGGTCGGCGGCGTCAGGATTGTCCTGGGCTATATACCACCAGAGATCATCGAGGTCGGTTTCAGCCAGCGGGAGTTTAAACACCTGCGGCATCAGGGGTTCACTTTCTCCTGTTCCGTCGCCAGCCGCTTACGGCCCCGGGTCTTGATGGCTCCGATATCCAAAGGTGTTGCCTCCCCGCTGTCTAACCCCTTCTTAATTTCCGTCCTCAACTCTTCCAGGCGCATGGCGTTGAGACGGTCGCGTTCTTCGAGAAGCCGCAGGGCTTCGCGCATGACTTCGCTCGCCGAAACATAAAGCCCGCTGTCTACTTTCCTTTTAACCAATTCTTCCAGCTGCGGCGTGAGTGAAATGTTCATGGCGTTATCTCCCATGACTATTATGCCGCCAATGACATAAAATGTCAATCTTGGTTATTGATGATAGAGAGGTGGCGCGCTCAGGAAAACCGTGCCGGAGCGCACGGCGGACAGCCGCGGTTGTTATCCAGGGTGCTCTCAGAAAAGCATTGAGGTTCGGAGAATGGTGTTCCAAGGCGCCAAAATCCGTCGGGCGCGTCTCACGCGCCATTCTTGGTGCGTAAGACGCACCCTGATATGGTTGAAAGTTGTCAAGCAGGCGCGAGGCTCCCTTGTCTTTTTGGATAAGCTGCGAGATGATTCTCAGGCCCCAGCGGGGCGGGACGCTTTAGCGACGTTGGATCACTCTGATATACGCGGGTTGGGTACCGCCTGACCTGGCTTCGTCACGGAGCTGCCTCTCTCTACGTACGGGAGTTTCGGCTGTGGCCTATTCCCTTAGGGTGAACGAGGGCTCTCCTTACCGTGGTCGCGCCCCGCTGGGGCCGGAGAATTTTATAGCTTTTTTCTTTAACTGCGCCTTTGCTTTTGGTTTTTTTTAAGCCGTTACCGGCTCCACCGCCTGGCCAATGGCCCAGATATAAGCCGCCAGTTCCCGGGCGATGGCGGTGACAATTGTGTTCTTATGCTTGCCCTGGGCCAGGAAGCGTCGATACCGGGCGCAGAGTCGGAGCTGCGCCTTCCAGGAAATCTGGCGGATACTCTCCGGCAAGCCCTCCTGGCGCTGGAGCAAAGGCCGGGTGACCCGGGCTCGCAAACGGTAGGCCCAGGCCGCCTCCACCAGGACCCGGCGCGCATGACCGTTGCCGGTTTTAGTGATTCGGCCCCGGCGCACCGAGGCGCCGCTGGAGTGTTCGGAAGGCACCAGCCCCAAATAAGCCATGAGTTCCTTGGGGTTGTTAAAGCGGTTCAGGTCCCCCAATTCGGCGACCATGGTGGCCGCCACGATGAGGGAGACCCCGCGCAGGGCCTGGTAGGCGGCGACGAAGGGCGCCCGGCGCCATTGAGGGAGAAGCTCTTGGATCTGCCCGGTGGGGCGCTGCACCCGAACGCTGGCCTCCCGCACCGCGTCCAGGTACTCCTGGAGGACGATCTGCTGGGCCGGGTGGTCCATGGCTTGTTGCAGTAGCCAGCGCCAGTGGCCCCGGCCCCAGGTGGTCTTGCCGGGATAGCGGCGGCCGTGGCGCAGCAGCAAGGCACCGGTGCGTTGCTTGGCCCGGCGTTCCACGCTGACGGCGTCTTCCCGGGCCCGGGTCAGGTCCCGCATAGCCTCGTCGTCGGCATCGGGCACCTTGACCGAAGTCAGCTCCCCGGCCCGAAACAGGCGGGCCAGGGTCAAGGCGTCCCGGCGGTCGCATTTGATGCGGTCGCCTGGGCGCCGGGGGATGAGCGAGGGGGCCGCCACCAGGCAGGGCCAGCCCTGGGCGGTCAGGTGGCGGTAGACCACGTAGCCGCAAGGGCCGGCCTCGTAGGCGAACTGCAGCTGTGACCCGGTGGCCCGAAGTTTGCGGATCACCCGATCCAGAGAGTCCAGGTCTCCGCCGATTTGCCCGTAAAACCGCACCTCGGCGCCGGGACCGGCCTCGGCAATGGCTACATCAATAGACATCTTATGGACATCCAAACCCACATACAGTACACTTTTTCCCATGGCCTGCCTCCTTGGTTGTGGCTCTGTGCTGTTGCTTTTTGTGGCTCACAGCTTAACCCACGTTTGCAAGGTTGGCAGGCCTTTAACTTTTAACCATTATGTCTACGGAGGGAAATTACCTTTTGGAGCGCCGGTTGGTCTTAGGCGGACATGCGCTGGAGCAGGCTGGCCTTGATGCGGTCGAATTCCTCGGGGCTGATGACGCCTTCTTCCCGGAGCTTGATGAACTCCTCCAGTTCCTCCCGGAGGCGTTCCGGCGGCAGCCAGGCGGGGGGGGCGGCGGCCGCGGTTTCGGCTTCGCCTTCGAGGCTGAGCGGGCCGGCCAAGGCCAGGGGCTGGGGCCGCCCGCCGGGCAGGCTGGCCTGGTTCAGGCCGTGCGCCCCGGTGTAACGCAGGGTAAACACCCCGTTCATCAGGGAGATTTCCACGTCCTTGCCGCTCTGGGCGGCCTCACGCATCAGGTCCTGGAAGTCGCCGGTTTGGGCCGCCATCTTGGCCTTGATGACCCCCCAGCGGCGATAGATGCGCCACACGGCATAGGCCAGCAGACCCGCGAAGCCGGCGAAGATATAGGCGTTGAAACCCAGGATGCCGGTGACCCACACCAAGGCGATGATGAGGACAAAGGGAATGGCGATGAGAAAGATCAGCAGGCTGTAAAAATTAGCCATATTCCCCACCGAGGTGACCCCGGGGTCCACCGGATCTTTCTTAAAGCGAGAAAAGAATTTGCCCATGTTATCGTTCCGTGCTTTGAATCAGAGGTCTTTTAAGGGTACCATTTTTATGCAAAGTTGCAAGACCGGGCCGGGGCGCAGTAGCGGATGGAGAGCGCCGGCGGCCTTTTATACCGGGTCGAAATCAAAAAATGCGGCATTGTAGGGGCGGACCCGTGGGTGCGCCCTCAAGTCAGGGCGGACACACGGGTCCGCCCCTACGGGGAAATCGCCGGTTGTTGTAAATTGAGACCTCTGCAAAACACCATTTTGTCATCCTGAGTGGAGCGAAGGATCTCGTATTTTCTCGTAATTATGAGATTCTTCGGTCGCTCGCTCCCTCAGAATGACAAGTAAAGTGACTTTCGCAGAGGTCTCAATTTGGAATTAATTCCGCTCTTCAAGCGGCAGTGCGATCCGCCGTGCCCGGTGCGGCCCTATGGTCATGGTGCGTAGGACGCACCCTGCAATCGGTTAACCCTGCGTCTGCCTTCACCCCGCCTGGAAAAAGGCCCGGAAGGCCTTGAAGGTCATGTAGAGGTCGGCCTTGGAGGCGATCTCGAAGGGCGAGTGCATGGAGAGCAGGGGCGTGCCGCAGTCGATGATCTCCATGCCGTACACCGCCAGGTACTTGGCGATGGTGCCGCCGCCGCCTTCGTCTACCTTGCCCAATTGGCCCGCCTGCCAGACGACCCCGTGGTCCTGGAAAATCTTCCGGATCCAGGCCACATACTCGGCGTTGGCGTCGCTGGTGGAATACTTGCCGCCGCTGCCGCCGTATTTGTGGAAGCAGACGCCGTAGCTCATCTTGGCGGCGTTCCGCTTTTCGTGCACCTCGGGAAAATCCGGGTCCAGGGCCCCGGTGACGTCGGCCGACAGGGCCTTGCTGGCCATGAGCACCCGGCGCCGGGCCTGGGGGCTTTCTCCCCGGCGTTCCAGGAGGATCGCCACGATCTCGTTTATGAGGAAGCTTTGGGCCCCGGTGTTGCCTTCGCTGCCGATTTCTTCTTTGTCGTAGAACATCGCCACGGAGGTATGCTCCGGCTCCTGCACGTCCAGGAGGGCGGCCAGGGAAGCGTAGGCGCAGGAGCGGTCGTCCTGGCCATAGCCCCCCACCAGGCTGCGGTCCCAGCCCAGGTCCCGGGCCGGCCCGGCTGGCACCACCTCGAGTTCGGCGCTGATCAGGTCCTCCTCGTTGATGCCGTAATGGTCTTCAAGGTATTTCAGCAGGTGGAGCTTGACGCGCTCCTTGGTCTCGGGGTCTCCCAGGGGCAGGGACCCCACCAGGATATTGAGCTTTTCGCCTTCGAAGGCCTCGGACACCTTCTTGTCCATGATCTTCCTGGCCAGGTGGGGCAAGAGGTCCAGCACGGAAAAGACCGGGTCATGGGGGTCCTCGCCGACGGTTAACTGCACCCGGGTGCCGTCGGCCTTGACGACCACCCCGTGAATGGCCAGGGGCCGGGCCAGCCACTGGTATTTCTTGATGCCGCCGTAGTAGTGGGTCTTCAAAAAGGCCAGGTCGGTGTCTTCATAGAGGGGGTACTGTTTCAGGTCCAGCCGGGGCGAGTCGATGTGGGAGGCCACGATACGGAGGCCTTCGCTCAGGGGCCGGCGGCCCTGAACCACCAGGACGATGACCTTGCCCCGGTAATTATAATAACCGCGGGGGCCGGGCTCCTTGCCGGTCAGGTCGACAAAACCCAGGGCCTTGGCCTGGCGTTCGATCTCCACCACCGCCTCCCGTTCGGTCTTGGCGCGATCCAAAAACGTCTTGTAATGGTCGCCGTAGGCAAAGATGGCGTCCCGTTCGGCCTGATCCACCTGGTCCCAGACCATTTTGGGGTTGACGGCCAGACGGTCCCGCATCTGCTTCAGTTCGTCTTTGTCCTGGACTTCCATACTCTATTAATCCTCCCTCAGTAAAAGCTAAAAACCCGCACCAGGCGTTTTGCCGGCGTCCATTAGACGGGTAGTTTGGGAATCCTGTCTGGTTCCGATTCCGAAAAGTTCAAAGTTCAAGGTTCAAAATTTTTCGTAGGGTGCGTCCTACGCACCATCACTCAAGTTGAGAAGCGGGCGGGGACGCCCGCCCCACTAACCTTTGCATGTTTTTGGGGTGAGCCACAGACCCATGAGGAACTGCTTAAAAAAATTCTTTAAATCGGTGGCACAGGCGTCCCGTCTGTGCTGGCGCCGGGGACGCACTGTTCACCCCTGGCGGGTAATGCCCGCCCTACACCTCTAGGGAATGAAAAGGCTTATGTCAATTTAACGGGACAATCGGCTAGTAAATAACACGATTCTCATCAAGAAACAACGGTAGGAGACGATTCCGGGGGGCGAGACGGTTGACTTAAGCAAGGAAAATTAATAAATTTATTAGATGAATCGCCAAAGTTGCGAGAGTGGCGGAATTTGGCAGACGCACTGGGTTTAGGGTCCAGCGGGTAAACCGTGGGGGTTCGAGTCCCCCCTCTCGCACACCGGCACGGAGACCAGTCAGATCGGGGGCCTGCCCTCCTGAACGCTTATAACCATAAAACGAATTCAAATTAACGGAAGATTGCGAGCTCAGAAGATGACAGAAAGCGCCTTGAAGGTTGAGATGGAGAATCTCAGCGAAGTCAAACGGAAATTAACCATCGAGGTCCCCTCCGCCGAGGTGACCCAGGCAGTGGACCGGGCCTACCGGGAGTTGGCGAAGAAGGCCAAAGTCAAGGGCTTCCGGCCGGGCAAGGTGCCGCGGTCCGTGCTCGAGATGTATTACCACAAAGACATCGACCATGATGTCTCCGAAACCCTGGTGCGCCGGTCCCTGGCCGAGGCTTTGAAGGACAAGGGCGTGGACGCCATCAATCTGAGCTGGCCGGAGCCGGTGCCGCCGGTGGTGGCCGGGGAGGATTACTGCTACAGCGTCGAAATCGAGGTGGCGCCGGAGTTTGCCGCCGAGGACTACCTGGCCCTTAAGCTGGCGGCGCCTGAAGTGGCAGTGACGGACGCCGAGGTGGAGGCCCGCCTGGAGGAGATCCGGCAGGCCAACGCCATCCTGAAACCCCCGGCGGAAGCACGGGGCGTTCAGGCGGGGGATTTCGTGGTCCTGGACCACCAGGCCCACTTCGCCGGGCAGCCGGTGGAAGGCGGCAAGTCGGAAGGCACTTATGTGGAGGTGGGCAGCGGCAAGTTCAACGCCGAGTTCGAAACCAACCTCCTGGGCCTCAAGGCCGGAGCGGAAGCCCGCTTCCCTGTGGCCCTGCCCGATGATTTCGCCAATCCCCTCCTGGCCGGCAAGGTCGTCGATTTCGCGGTGAACGTCCAGGAAGTCAAAGAGAAGGTGGTGCCCGAACTGGACGACACCTTCGCCAAGAACCTGGGGGGAAACTTTCAAACTGTGGCTGACTTGCGCACCGCCGTGCGAGAGGATATTATTAAAGGAAAGGAACAGGAGAGGCAGGCCTTACTGGAAAACCAGGTGTCGGACCAATTGCTGGCCCGTCATCAATTCGAGGTGCCGCCCTCTCTCGTCACTTCGGAACAAGAGAACATGCTGCGGGACCAGATGGACCGCTTCCGGCAGCACGGCATGGACACCGCCGGCATGGACCCGGCCAGGATCCTGGAGGTCATGAAACCCATGGCCGAGCGCCGGGTGCGGGTCAGGTTGATCCTGAACCGCATCGCCGGCCAGGAGAACCTGGCGGTGGACGAAGCCGAAATGGACGCCGCCCTGGCCCGGATCGCGGTCAACAACCGCCGGGACGTGGTCGAGATCAAGAAATTTTATCAGGAACACGATCTGATGGGGGCCCTGAGGCGGACGCTTTTGGAAGACAAGACCATGAAACTGTTGCTGGATAAAGCCGAGATCACTGCCGCCGCAGCCGAGGCCGCGGCCCCGGCAGGAGAACAGGATGAAAAGGAGTAGAATGCAGTTAATTCCCATGGTAGTGGAGCAAAGCAGCCGGGGTGAACGGGCTTACGACATCTATTCCCGGCTCCTGAGGGACCGGATCATCTTCTTGGGGACGGCCATCAATGACGATGTCGCCAACCTGGTGATCGCCCAACTGCTGTTTCTGGAGGCAGAGGACCCCGACAAGGAAATCAACTTTTACATCAACTCTCCCGGCGGTCTGGTGACTTCCGGGATGGCTATATACGACACCATGCAGTACATCAAGAGCCCGGTGGCCACCCTGTGCATGGGCCAGGGGGCGTCCATGGCGGCGCTGCTGTTGACCGCGGGCGCCAAGGGGAAAAGGTTCGCCCTGCCCCACGCCCGGATCTTGATTCACCAACCCCTGGGCGGTTTTCAGGGCCAGGCCACGGACGTGGGCATCCAGGCCCAGGAAATTTTGCGGATGCGGGAAGAATTGAACGGGATTATGGCCAAACACACCGGCCAATCCATTGAACGCATCAATCAGGATACCGAGCGGGATTTCTATATGTCCGGCCAGCAGGCCAAGGAATACGGCCTGGTTGACAACGTCATTACCCACCGGGAACCGGGGATGCTTTTTCCGGCCCGGCATCAGGATTAAACATCTGATCAACGTTGAAGAAAAAACCGCCGGGCGCCGATGTAATCAGGCAAGCAATGCACGGCGGCAACGAAGCAGACCAGCCAAACCCTCGAACCGCTTCTTTTTCGGGGTTTGTGGAGGAAAACGTATATGAGTAAGCGCGGTACCGACAAGAGTGCCGACCTGTTGTGTTCTTTTTGCGGCAAAAGCCAGGGCGAAGTGAAGAAGCTCATCGCCGGCCCCGGCGTCTACATCTGCGATGAATGCATCGAGCTGTGCAACGACATCATCGCCGAAGAGTACGAAAAGGACGAAGCCAAACACGCCCGGCTGTCGATTCCCGAGCCGGCGATCATCAAGAAACAGATAGACGAGTACGTCATCGGCCAGGAACGGGCCAAAAAGATCCTGTCCGTGGCGGTCTATAATCATTATAAGCGCATCAATGCCGGGGTGGACCTGGACGGGGTTGAGCTCCAGAAAAGCAACATCCTGCTGGTGGGCCCCACCGGCTCCGGCAAGACCCTGCTGGCCCAGACCCTGGCCCGCATCCTGAACGTGCCCTTTACCATCGCCGACGCCACCACCCTGACCGAGGCCGGCTATGTGGGCGAGGATGTGGAAAACATCATCCTCAACCTGCTCCAGTCCGCGGACTACGATGTGGAAAAGGCCTCCCGGGGCATCGTCTACATCGACGAAGTGGACAAGATCGCCAAGAAGACCGACAGCCCCTCCATCACCCGGGACGTCTCCGGTGAAGGGGTCCAGCAAGCCCTGCTCAAGATCATCGAGGGCACCATGGCGTCGGTGCCTCCCAAAGGCGGCCGCAAACACCCGCAGCAGGAGTTCATCAAGGTGGACACCACCAACATCCTGTTCATCTGCGGCGGCGCCTTCAACGGCCTGGAGGACATCATCGGGGCCCGCATCGGCCGCAAATCCATGGGGTTCGGGGCCGATATCCAGAGCCGCCACCAGCGTCCCCTGGGGGAAACCCTGGTCCAGGTGCAGCCCCAGGATTTGTTGAAGTTCGGGCTGATCCCTGAGTTCGTGGGGCGCCTGCCGGTGCTCGCCACCCTGGATGAGCTCGATGAAGCCGCGCTGATGCGCATCCTCAAAGAGCCCAAGAACGCCTTGGTGAAGCAGTATCAGAAACTCCTGGAACTGGACCGGGTCGCCCTGAACTTCACCGACGGCGCCTTGGAGGCGGTGGCCAAAGAGGCCCTGAAGCGCAAGTCCGGAGCCCGGGGGCTGAGAGCCATCCTCGAACGGGCCATGCTGGATCTGATGTATGACCTGCCCTCCCTTAAGGACGTGCAGGAATGCCTGATCAACGAGGACTTCATCAGCAAACACGCCGCGCCGATATATACCTATCGGGCCGCGGAGGACGTGGCCTGGGACAAGCCCGGGATGGCGGTGCAAAAATGATCTTCCGATTACCCAAAAGCCGCGGCGCCGCTGAGGGTGACAAGCGCAACCTGCTCACGGTGCCCATGCTGCCCCTGAGGGATATCGTCATCTTCCCCCACATGGTGGTGCCGCTGTTTATCGGGCGGGAACGCTCCATCCATGCCCTGGAATATGCCATGGGGCAGGAAAAATTTATCCTCCTGTGCACCCAGAAGGACCCGCGCAAGGATGAACCCCGGGAGGGCGAAATTCACCGGTTGGGCACCCTGGCGGCCATCCTCCAGCTCTTGCGGCTGCCCGACGGCACCGTCAAAGTGCTGGTGGAAGGCAAGAGCCGGGCCATCACCCGCCAGTTTCTGCCCATATCCCAGTTCTTCCAGGTCGAAGCCGAGGAACTCCTTGAGTCCTGGGAGGTCACTCCCGAGACCGAGGCGCTGCGCCGCACCGCTATCGCCGGGTTCGAGACTTATGCCAAGCTGAACAAAAAGGTTCCCCAGGAAGCCATGCAGAGCCTGGTGGGGGTGGATGACCCGGGGCGGTTGGCCGACACCATCGCCGGCCATTTGTCCATTAAGGCCGATGAAAAGCAGGGCCTGCTGGAAATGTTGGATGCCTCCCGCCGCCTGGAACAGGTGCTGGGCTATGTGAACCGGGAAAACGAAATCCTCCAGATCGAGTCACGCATCAAGAACCGGGTCAAGAAGCAGATGGAAAAGACCCAGCGGGAATACTATCTCAACGAGCAGATGCGGGCCATCCAGAAGGAGATGGGGGAAAAAGAGGATCTCAAGGGCGAAATCCAGGAACTGGAGCGTCGCATCCGCCGGAAGAAGATGAGCGCCGAGGCCACTGGCAAGGTGAAGCATGAGCTGAAAAAACTGAAGCTCATGAGCCCCATGTCGGCGGAGGCCACCGTCTCCCGGAACTACATCGACTGGCTGCTGTCCCTGCCCTGGCAGGAAAAAACCAAAGATAAGCACGGCCTGGAAGAGGCCGAGCGCATCCTCGCCGAAGACCACTATGGCTTGGAGAAACCCAAGGAGCGCATCCTTGAGCACCTGGCGGTCCAGAGCCTGGTCAAAAAGATGAAAGGGCCTATCCTCTGCCTGGTGGGGCCGCCGGGCGTGGGCAAAACCTCCCTGGCCAAGTCCGTGGCCCGGGCCATGGGACGGAACTTCGTGCGGCTGTCCCTGGGGGGCGTGCGGGACGAAGCCGAGATCCGCGGCCACCGGCGCACCTATATCGGGGCGCTGCCCGGCAAGATCATCCAGTCGCTGAAAAAGGCCAAGACCAACAACCCGGTCTTTTGTCTAGATGAAGTGGACAAGATGAGCACGGATTTTCGGGGCGACCCGTCTTCGGCGCTCCTCGAGGTCCTGGACCCGGAACAGAACTTCGCCTTTAACGACCATTACCTCGACGTGGACTACGACCTGTCCGAAGTCATGTTTATTACCACGGCCAACAATCTCTTCTCCATCCCGGCGCCGCTCCAGGACCGGATGGAGATCATCCGGCTGGCCGGCTACACCGAAGTGGAGAAGCACCTCATTGCCGAGCAGTTTTTGGTCCCTAAGCAGTGCCTTGCCAACGGCCTGACCAAGGGGAACATCCAGTTCTCGGAAAATGCCATTCTCACCATCATCCGGCAGTACACCCGGGAGGCCGGGGTGCGGAACCTGGAGCGGGAAATCGCCTCCATCTGCCGGAAGGTGGCCCGGGAAGTAGCGGCCAAGGGCAAGGACCACCTGGTCAAGGTCACCAGCCAGATGGTGCCCAAGTATCTGGGGGTCCCCAAGTATCGCTTCGGCCGCACCGAAGAGGCCGACGAAGTGGGGCTCACCACGGGTCTGGCCTGGACCGAATTCGGGGGCGAGCTGCTCCATACCGAGGTCGTGGTCCTGCCCGGCCGGGGCAAGCTCACGATCACCGGCAAATTGGGGGAAGTCATGCAGGAGTCGGCCCAGGCGGCACTGAGCTACGTGCGTTCCAAGGCCGAGAGCCTGGGGCTGCCGCCGCACTTCTACCGCACGATTGACCTCCACGTGCACGTGCCGGAAGGCGCCATCCCCAAGGATGGCCCGTCCGCCGGGATTACCATCGCCACCTGTATCGTCTCGGCCTTGCTGAAGATTCCGGTGCATCGCGACGTGGCCATGACCGGGGAGATCACCCTGCGGGGCCGGGTGCTGCCCATCGGCGGCCTCAAGGAAAAGATCATGGCGGCCCATCGCCACCAGATCAAGACCGTGCTCATCCCCCGGGACAACGTCAAGGATATCAAAGAAATCCCGGCCCGGATTCTCAAAGTGGTTGACCTGGTGCCCGTGGACCACATGGACGAGGTCTTGAAGACGGCCCTGGTGCTGGATGATCCGGAAAGCCTGTTCAAGCCGGTGCCGCCCCTGGTGGCCCCGGACGCGGTCTTTGCGCCGGTCGAGTTGCCCGCCGCCGAGATTCAGGCCCATTAAATAAAATCTGGGGGAAAAGGGGAAAGGGGGAGAGGGTGATAAGGTAAAAATCATCCTCGCCCTCCCCTCCCCTATCGTCTCCTCCTCTGAAAAAATTTGGGTGGCCCAGGTCCGCCAGGTGCTGTAGGGTGCGCACTGCGCACCATTTTGCCTCACCGCCAAAAAAGAAAAGCGGAACCGCCGATTTGGGCTCGTCGAAAGGGCTGTAAGGGCATAAACCCCTTGACAGCGGGGCCGCCATAAGCGAATATTACTGGGGCGGGCGGATAGCTCAGCTGGGAGAGCATCGGCCTTACAAGCCGGGGGTCACAGGTTCGAGCCCTGTTCCGCCTACCAAATTTTGGTTGAAAGTTCAAGGTTCAAAGTTCAAAGTCCGGGTCCAATGTTTTTCCAGCCATAACTTCGAACTTTCAACCTTGAACTAAGTTACCCGGGGGCGTAGTTCAGTTGGTTAGAACGCCGGCCTGTCACGCCGGAGGTCGCGAGTTCGAGTCTCGTCGTCCCCGCCAATGAAATCAAGGGGTTAGGCCAATCGGTCTAACCCTTCTTTTTTGGTTCGCAGCAATATTTCCCGCAGCCTAAATACGAAAGGGAATTTTTTCGGTTGTCATGAGCTGGGTAGTTCAGATAACCAATGATACCGATTAGCGCTCAATGGACTATTCTTGTAGGGGGGGACCTGCGTGTCCCCCCAAGAGGGCGCACACACAGGTGCGCCCCTACATAGACTTTGTTCCTTTTTGAGCGCAATTCGGTATTACACGATGTGGATTGCAATCACAGGGTTGAAAAACCAAGTTTCCGGACTTATGAAAACCTGGCGGTTTGCGCCATTGACCTGAAAAGACTCGACATGAAGCCCGGAGCCCCGAAGAAAGTCTTGGCCATCCAAGGAGGCAGTGAGGTAGTGGACGTCACCGGTATTCTGAAGTGATCTCCTCATGAGGAGACGTGAGGCACCCAGGCCCATCCGGAAAAAGTTTGGCGGCTGTGGGCCGCTACCCGCCGGAGGGCCTGGCTGCCTGGATTAAGCCTGGCTTTGCGGGCTATTCATTGGGATTCTGGACCACGCAGTAGCTTGAAGCACTGCCACTATAACAGGGCTGGTAGTAGGTGTTATTTTCGTAGTAGTAGCTCTGACCGCCCACCACCAGGGGTTGGGCGCTGGCTGACAAGGCTCCTACCACGGTGCCCACGGCCAGACCGGCAGCCGCCCCGGCAGCCACGCCGCCCCAACCGGGGCCGTGGTACGCTCCCCAGCCGGAACCGCTTA
>Ga0351890_10027_pt1 | contig 58146 bp, 49 predicted proteins | sample TotcelFGM3001M15_FD_206743 | JGI IMG/M metagenome (GOLD analysis project Ga0351890, IMG submission 206743) | Enriched cells from coal bed in the Powder River Basin, Montana, United States - Total cells FGM rep3 HSBNCT.FGM.300.1.M15 ...
CTTGAGCACGGTGAAAACCACATCGTCCGCGGTGACGGGCACACCGTCCGACCAGGTGGCGGCGGGGTTGAGTTTTACGGTGTAGGTGATGTTGTCGCTCGTTTCAAACGACTCGCCCAGCATCCCTACGACGTTTAAGTCCTTGTCCAGGTCAAACAGGGGCAGGAACTGCAAACCCTGCGCATATTTGTTGAGCTCGCCCGCGTCCAGCAGCAGGGGGTTGAGCGAGCCCAGCGTGCTGGTAACGCCGATGTTGACAACCTTTTGCGCATCTTCGGCGGCGGCGGTCGCGCCAAGGGAGAACAGCAGCAGCAGGGACAGGGCAAGGCTTACCAGCCGTGCGCCAAGGGAGTGGCTCAGGTGTAGCATGGCTTACGCTTCCTTTCCATGGTGGGGTTTTTCACTACGGTGATGTGTTATCATAGCATGTTTGCGGCCTGTGCGCCATACGGGCCTCGCCGTACGTCGCGCCGAGGAGCGTCGCTCGCGGGAAGGGGATACGCACCGCTATTTCTATAGTAAATGCGTGGGATAAGTATAAATACAGCCCACCCATTTGTCAATCCCCGCGGCGCACATAACAGGTTTGGACCGAAGACGGAGGGCTGAAACACCGCCAGCCCGCACAAAACCATTGACGGCGGGGCGTGCGTCCTCTATAATCAGGCTGCTTTCGCTGCGGCGCATCGCCGCGCGTAGCCGTAGGTGCAAACGGATAGACCCGCGCGCACCAACCGCCGCGTGCGGTGGGATGCGTTCAATAGCGAGGCCGACAGCTACTGCAACTATGCCGCGGCATGGCGTGCGCGTGCGCGCTGTTGTTGAACGAAATGACAAGCATGGGCGCGGATACGGTGGAATACCACATTTGACCCCGCCGCACAAACAAGGAGGCGCATATGGACATCCTAGCGTTGGCCAAGGCGGCGGAGGGCCGCATCATCGACATCCGGCGCGACTTGCACAGCCATCCGGAACTGAGCTGGCAGGAAACGCGCACCACGGATACCGTGGCGGCGGAGCTTGCGGCGCTTTCGATTCCGTACCGCCGCTTTGCGGGGCACACGGGGCTTGTGGGCACGCTGCGCGGCACGCGGGCGGCAGGCGGTAAAACGCTTGTGATGCGCGCCGATATGGACGCGCTGCCCATCGCGGAACAAAGCGGCCTGCCCTTTACCAGCCAAAACGCGGGCGTGATGCACGCCTGCGGGCACGACACGCACACCGCCATGCTGCTGGGCGCGGCGCGCATTTTGAGCGGGCTGCGCGACCAGTTTGCGGGGGAGGTTCGCCTGCTTTTTCAGCCTGCTGAGGAGGTGAGCAGCGGGGCGGACTACTGCGTTTCGCAGGGCGTGATGGACGGGGCGGACGCGGTGTTCGGCCTGCACATCTGGGGCGATTTTGACGCGCCGCACATCAGTATCCAGGACGGAAGCCGCATGGCCAGTTGCGATAACTTCAAGCTGACGGTGCGGGGGGTTTCCGCCCACGGCAGCGCGCCCCAGCAGGGGGTGGACGCGGTGGTGGCCGCGGCGGCCATCGTGTTGCAGGTGCAGGCGGTGGTATCGCGCATGAACGACCCGCGCGTGCCGCTGGTGGTGACCATCGGGGAAATACGCGGCGGCAAGCGCTTCAACATCATCGCGGACACGGTGGAAATGGTGGGCACCGTACGCACGCACGACCCCGCCCTGCGTACGCAGGTGGAGGCGCAGATCCGAAACGTGGCGGAGCACACCGCCGCCGCCTATGGCGCAAGTGCCGAGTTTGCCTACGAGTATCTGGCCGCGCCCGTGATCAACGACCCCGCGCTGGCGCGGCTGGCGCGGGCCGCCGCCACCCGTCTGTTTGGCGAGGGTTCGCTTGCAAACATCCCGCCCCAGATGAGCAGTGAGGACTACGCGGCCTACCTTGCGCACGCGCCGGGTGTGTTCTGCTTTCTGGGCGGGCGCAACGAGGCGCTGGGCTTTGCCGCAGCCAACCACAACGAGCGGTTTGCCATCGACGAAAGCGTGCTGGCGCGCGGGGCGGCGCTGTCCGCCCAGTTCGCGCTGGATTTTCTCAACGCATGACGTATAGGTGGATCGACAGGAGGGATAAGCCATGGAAAGCTTCAAACTGGGCAATGTGATGGTGGACTGCGCGGACGCGGCGGGGCTGCAGGCGTTCTACGCCGCGCTGCTTGGGTGGGCGACGTGCGAGCTGTACGACCTGCCCGGCGTACGCTCGCCCGAGGGCGTTGTTTTCCTCTTTGCGCAGGAGGATGACTATGTGCCGCCCGTGTGGCCGGAGGCGGCGGGCAGCCAGCAAAAGCAGATGCACTTTGACTTTCAGGTGCCCGATATGGCGCAAGACGTGGCGCGCGCTTTGGCGCTGGGCGCGCGGCTGGCCAAAGAGCAGTTTGGCGGCGAAGATTTTGTAACGATGTTTGACCCGGCCGGGCATCCGTTCTGCCTGTGCAGGGGGTAGAATGACCGGCGAGCGCCGCAGTGCAAGCTTTGCCGTATCGTTTGACATGATGTGAGGCAGATTTTGGCGGGGTTGAACGCGCCGGTTGACGCCTTGCCGCGCAAGGTTTACGCGCGACCCGCACGGCGGCAGGGGGGCAATATGCTGCGCAGGGTCTTGGCGCGCTACGGACCGTATGGGCGCGTTGGTGTTTCCCCGGCTCGCCGGAAGCCGCGCCGCCATTCTGCCGCGCAAAGACACAGCCCGCGGGCGTTACGCCCGCGGGCTGTGCCGCGTTGCTTCGGGTTTCAGGTTCGGCCAATTACGCCGCTTCGGTCTCGGTAATGGTCTCCGGTGCGCTTTGCGTGGCGGGCGCTGCGGCGGGGGTGCTGTCGGCGGCGGGCTGCGGCGCGGCTTGGGCGACGGGTTCACTTTCGACTGCTGCGACGGGCGCTGCAGCCGTTGCCGTCTCTGCCGGTGCGGCTTCAGGGGCCGCATCTTCCGCCGGTGTTTCCGGCACAACCACTTCGGCCCAGTTTTCGCTGGTCTCCATGGTCTGCGTCAATTCCGCCAGCGCGCCTTCCTTGGCGAGCGCGGTCATGCCGTAGCTGACGCGGCTGTCGTTGTAGGGGTGCTTTTTGACATACTCCATCCAGCTATTGGTAACCTCGTCGAACACAAGGTTGGTGGCCCACTGGTTGCCGGAGAGGTCCGGGTTCATCGTTGCGTAAACCACAGGCGTGAAGTCCGTCGAGAGGCCGCTCATGTACACCTGTACATACATCGCTTTACCCTGCTGGTATTGCGTGGCGTCTACGACTTCCTCCTCCATCGCTTCCCAGGCGCCGCCCATGTCGTTGAGCAGCTTCTTGCGGAAGGCGTCGTTGCCCAGCGAGTAGTTGCTGGCTTCCAGCACCTCTTTTTTTTCGTTCGGCGTAGCGGCGGCGTTGTACTGGGTGAGCAGCGCGTAGGTACGCTGCAGCAGGCGCTGCGCCACGCTGAGCGTAGCGGGCTTTTCCGGCTGCACGGGTTCTTCCGGCTGTACGGGTTCTTCCGGCTGTACGGGTTCCTGCGGCTGCACGGGTTCCTGCGGCTGCACGGGTTCCTGCGGCTGCACGGGTTCCTGCGGCTGCACGGGTTCCTGCGGCTGTACGGGTTCCTGCGCGCCGCTGCCGCCGGGCTGCGTGGTGGTGCCTGAAATCAAGTGTTGAGGGCCCGCAAGCGGCACGTTGCTGTCCATGATTTCAACATAGGCGGTTTCGTTGGCGGGCGTCAGGGCCACAAGTGCGTCCGCGTTAAAGCCGGCATTGCCGAACAGTAGGGCAAGCGCCAGTGCAAGCAAGATGTTCATAACCATCGTTTCAAACCCTCATTTCCATGTTCTACAGGTTCAGTATACCGGCATCGAATTACATAGGTGGTTACAAAATGCGATAAATGCAATGTATTATCGGTTACTTTTCTACGGCGTAGTTTTACACGCGTAACCGCGCGCGATACCGGATGCGTCCCCCCGCGCGGGCGGGCAGGGGAATTGAAATGAATAACGTAAAAGCGTTTGACGGCACGGCAGGGACAAACGCCGCATGACCGGCATTGCCTGTGGCGCAGGCAGACGTCTGTTGCGCAATGCAAATCGGTTACATGTTAAGTGTCATGTGTCAGAAATGTAACTTACGCCGAAGACAGGCCGCCGTCCGTGCGCAGACGCGTTTGTCCGAGGGGAGAATGGAATAATACTAATTCATAATATTAATGCGGCGAGAACACGAGCGATTTTTTGCTGCGGCGAGGAGCGGAAGCGAAGGCATAGCGGGGCTACGTGGCGCTTTTGCGGCAAAGGCGAGGGATAAATGCGCCGTGAGATTGAAGCGTTTATGTTTTGGAATCGAATAAGGCCCCTTGCAGACGAAAGCCTGCAAGGGGCCTGTTGGCGCGCCTACCGCGATTCGAACGCGGGGCCTTCCGCTTAGGAGGCGGACGCTCTATCCTGCTGAGCTATAAGCGCAAGGGACAACGCAAATCATTATAGGGCAACGGGTATCGCTTGTCAAGATAACGAACCCCCGCCCTCACGCCATGCCGCCTGTCTGCCCATGTGGGCCCCCGCCCCTACGGGCGGGGGGCTTGATCACGCCCTCCGACTTCTTACCAAAGAAGGGACACCCCCCACCCCTGCGGGCGGGGGGCCAGGTTGTCAAAGAACCGCACAATATGTTTTCGTCACTCGCCGCATAGACGCTTCGGGCTGTTCGCTCGCTTTGGCACATGTGCTGCGGCATCAGGCTTTGGGGCCCTGTCCCAAGTCCCGCAAGGGAACAACCGTTGACCCATTTCCGCTGTGGCGGGGGTTTTGCAACAGTCTGCCCCCCGCCCCTACGGGCGGGGGGCTTGATCACGCCTTGTCGGCCCCCGTCTCGGTCGCCACTTGGCATCTGGGGCACAGGCCCTCAAACACCGTCACATGCCCGTCGATGGCAAAGCCGGTCTCGTCCGTGAGTGCGTTGTCCATCTCGGCCTGGTAGGTGAGCGGCGCGTCCACCACCAGCCCGCAGCGCTTGCAGCGCAGGTGATAGTGCCGCTCGGTGCGCCAGTCGAAGCGATCCGCGTCCGGCATGGCCACAGGGCGAACCTCGCCCTGTTCGGCCAGCACGTTCAGGTTGCGGTATACCGTGCCGCGGCTGATACGGGGGTGGTCTGCGCGCAGGCGCAGGTAGATTTCGTCCGCGGTGGGGTGGCTGCGGCTTTCCTGTACGGTTTCAAAGACCATCCGGCGCTGTCTGGTGCTTCGCTGGCGCTTCATGGGGCACACTCCCAAGGGTAAAGATGTTCCCATTGTACGTCAAAGCGTCGCCTGTTTCAACCCCTCGTGATCCAGCGTGGAGAGCGCCTTCACACGCGCAAGGTCCAGGCCCAGCGCCTCGGTCAGGCGGCGGCCGTATGCCTCGTCCGCCAGGTAGCAGTGCACCGCGTGGCGGTACTGCACGTTTTGCGTAACGGGCGCCAGGTCGGCCGCGGTGTTGCTGATCAGCAGCGCGCGCTTGTCCTCGGTCATCACGCGCCACAGGTTGCCGCCCGCGCGGAAGCAGTCGTCGGTGGGGTCGTCCTTGGGGTCGTAGCGCCACATAGCGCCTTCCAGCGCAAGGGGCGGCTCGGCCACATCGGGCTGGGCAGCCCATACGCCTGCGCTGTTCGGGCTATAGGCGGGGGCCGCACCGTAGTTGCCGTCCACACGCATCTGGCCGTCGCGGTGGTAGTCGCTCACCGCGCACTTGGCCTGATTGACGGGGATCAGGTTGTGGTTGACCCCCAGCCGGTAGCGATGCGCGTCGCCGTAGGAAAACAGCCGCCCCTCCAGAAACCGGTCCGGCGAGAAGCCGATGCCCGGCACCACATGCGCGGGCGTGAAGGCGGCCTGCTCCACCTCGGCAAAGTAGTTTTCGGGGTTGCGGTTCAATTCCAGCACGCCCACCTCGATCAGCGGATACTCGCTGTGCCGCCATATCTTGGTGATGTCAAAGGGGTTCTCGTAATGGTCTTTGGCCTGCTGCTCGGTCATGACCTGTATGTACATGGTCCACTGCGGATAATCGCCGCGCTCGATGGCATCGTACAGGTCCTTGCCCATGTATTCCCGGTCCATGCCGTTGATGGCGGCGGCCTCTTCGTTGGTCAGGTTTTGGATGCCCTGCCGTGTTTTAAAGTGGAATTTGCACCACACGCGCTCGTTTTTGGCGTTGTACAGCGAGAACGTGTGCTCGCCAAAGAAGTGCATCGTGCGGAAGCTGGCGGGGATGCCCCGGTCGCTCATCACGATGGTGATCTGGTGGAAGCACTCGGGCAGCAGCGTCCAAAAATCCCAGTTGTTCTGCGCGCTGCGGCGGCCCGTGTGCGGGTCGCGCTTGACCGCGCGGTTCAGGTCGGAAAAGTTGTGCACGTCGCGGATGAAGAACGTGGGGGTGTTGTTGCCCACCAGATCCCAGTTGCCCTCCTCGGTGTAGAACTTGACGGCCACGCCGCGGATGTCGCGTTCGCAATCCGCCGCGCCGCGCTCGCCCGCCACCGTGGAAAAGCGAGTGAACAGCTCCGTCTCCTTGCCTGGCTGCAAGGCTTTTGCCTTGGTATAGCGGCTGATGTCGTGCGTGACGGTCAGCTTGCCGTAGGCCCCCCAGCCTTTGGCGTGCATGCGGCGCTCGGGGATCACCTCGCGGTTGAAGTGCGCCATCTTCTCCAGCAGCCATACGTCCTGCAGCACGACGGGCCCGCGCGGGCCGGCGGTCACGGCGTTTTCGTTGTCGGCAACCGGCGCGCCTACCTCGTTGGTCAGCTTCTTGTGTTCGTCCATGGGTTTGACCTCCTTCTTTCTCTATCCTCGCGGGACGCGCCGCCGGTGCGGCGGCGGTCAGGCGTTTGCAAGTTGCGCGGCCATGTACAGCATCCACAGGTATGCGGCCGTTTTGGGCAGCATCAGCATCCCCAGCCGTGGGTTGCGGCCCGCTAAAAGCGCCACGGGCAGGTAGCAGGCAAAGCTTACGGCGATGGCCGCCCACATAGGGCCTACGGGCGGGCTGTACGGCCTGCCCAGCGCGAACAGCAGCGCCGCCGCGGCCCCCAGCAGCACAAAGGGCACGTTGCGGATTACCGCCCAGCGCTGCGGCTGCACGGGGGCCAGCCAGCGGTTTTGCGGCAACAGGCATAGCGCCGCGCGCAGGGCCGCCAGCGCGTATACCCCCGCCGTGAGCGCGCCCGCGTGCGGCACGCGGTACAGCAGTAGCCCCACCTGCCACAGCAGCACATAGAAGGCGGTCATGGTGAGTGAGGCGACCAGCTTGCCCGCACCCAGCGCCCGTGTGAGGGCCGCCCCGCGCCCTGTGAGCGCCATCAGGATGCGCGGCGCCAGGTGGAACGTATCGCCCAGCGCAAGGGTGAGCGCCAGTGCGGCGCACAGCGGGCGCAGGCCGCCCCCGCCCAGCAGCGATAGGCCGATGCCCAGCGCCGCCAGCAGGTACAGCGTGTCAAACACCGCTTCCGCAAGGCCGAAAGCGCGGCGGTTGGCAGGCGCGCGCGCGGCTGGCGTGTGTAAGGTACGCATTTGCGTCACCCCCTTGGCCGCGCGACCCACAGGAGGTGCGCCGTGACCGCTGCGCCTACCAGCAGAAGCAGCACGGTAAGCCAGCCGTTGCGCGCCAGCGCCATGGACAGCCCCAGCATTCCCCAAAGGAACGCAAGGCTGATGCGCAGCGTGCGGCGGGATACGCCCCGTCGGTCGCGGTAGTTTTGGAGGTACTCGCTCACAAAGGGGAGGCGCATCACGCGCGCGCGCAGGCGGGGCGTAGCGGCCAGGCAGCCCGCCGCCGCCAGTACGAACGGGGTGGTGGGCCACACGGGCAACAAAAGGCCGATGGCCCCCATGGCGAGCAGCATCAGGCCCGCGCCGGTCAGCAAAACGGTTTTCAGGTTCAGGGCCGGTCACTTCCTTCTTTAATTCAATAAGGCTAACTGTGGGGCGGCAGACGATCCGCTGTCAGGCACACTGTGGTTTTGGCAGGTCGGAGGGGGGTCACACCTAATATTTCATAATGAGACTGATTACTTATAATATAATGTAAGCCAAGCTGTTTGTCAAGGGGATATGCAAACAAGACGCCCGCGCGGCGGAGATACCGCGCGCGGGCACCGTTATTGCGGCATAGCGGTATGGCGTTGGTTTGCGGGCGCCTGGCGGGCTTGCCCCGTGTGCACGACACGGCAAGGCTTGCGCCGCGGGCTTATGTAAACCCCGCCGCTTTTCTCGTGCAAGGGATAACAACCCGGCGGCAGGGCGTGCCGTCCACGGCAGGGCTTTTATACGATTAAAAACATTGAGGCTTCTATCTCGCGGCGCTTATATCCTCTGACTTCGTCGCGAAAGCGCTACGTAGCCCCGCTACGTCGCAGCCTTGCGCTCCTCGCCATAGAACTTAATCGCTCGCATCTATGACGCATTCGGGATTTGGAATTGGTTTGCCGCGCCACGCGCACGGTGTGGACGGTCGCGCAAGCGTTTCTGGCCGGATCGTCCGTGCGAACAGGGCGGCGGTGCGCGCCGCTAGCCCGCGTAGGCGGCCAGCTTTGCGCCCAGCGCCGCGGCGGCGTCCAGCGCGGCATGGCCCGCCAGCCCGCCCTTTTTCTCCATGCCGGGCACCGTCACTTCGCCAAGGCGCGTCCAGTGCAGGTAGGCCTCGATGGCCGCAAAGGTTGCCAGCATCGGCGCAAAGGTTTCGGGCGGCTCATCCGCGCACACGCCCAGCACCGCCGTGGCGCGGATGGGGAAGCGCTCGCGCACGGGGTTGTAGAAGCGGTCCAGCAGCGCTTTGAGCTGCGCGCTCATCGTAAAGAAGTAGACCGGCGAGGCCAGCACCAGCACGTCGGTTTGCAGCATCAGGTCGTAGACCTCGGCCATGTCGTCCTGTATGGCGCAGCGGTCGTGGGTATGGCAGAAGTCGCAATTCACGCACGGGCCGATTTTTTTACCCCGCAAACTGTATTTGGTGGCGTCGCCGCCCGCCGCCCGCACGCCCGCAATCAGCGCGTCGGCCAACATTTCAGTGTTGCCGCCCTTGCGCGGGCTGCCCACCAGCACGGTGATCCGCATGGTCGATACCCTCCTTCGTTCAGTCAGGACGGAGCGCGCTCAGCACAGCGCGGGTGTTTCGAACCGCACGGGCAGGCAGGGCTGGAAGCGGCCCTCGCCGCGCGCGCCCACAAAGCGCCCGCCTACATACAAAAGGCTGCCGCGCAGCCACGTGGCGGTGATGCGCCCGCAAAGCGCCGTGTTTTCCCAGATGGTATGGTCCAGGTTGCCATGCAGCGCCTGCGCGCGCACCACGCCCTGCGCCTTGGGGTCGAACACCGCGATGTCCGCGTCCAGCCCCGGGCGGATGGCGCCCTTGCGGTCGTGAAGGCCAAAGAGGCGCGCGGGGTTTTGCGCGCACACGGCTACGGCGCGCGTGAAGGGGATGCGCCCAAGGCTTGCCTGCGTGAGCAGGTAGGGGTAGAGCGTCTCGATGCCGTCGCACCCGTTGGGGATGGTGGTAAAGTCGCCGGGCCGCCCGTCCGGCAGGCGCAGGCCGTAGTCCTTCTGGGCTGCGGTAAAGGGGCAGTGGTCGGTGGCGACGGTCTGGATATCGCCGCGCAAAAGGCCCGCCCACAGCGCCTGCTGGCTGGCCGCGCCCTTGATGGCGGGGGAGCATACGTAGTCCTGCCCGCGCGGCCCCGCGTAAACGTCGCTGGTGAAGTTCAGATACTGCGGGCACGTTTCCGCGAAGATGGGGTACCCCGCCGCGCGCGCCTCGGTTACGGCTGCCACACCGTCGGCGTCGGTCAGGTGCACGAGGTACAGCGGCGCGCCCGCTGCCTTGGCCAGCGCGATGGCGCGGCGGTTGGCCTCGGCGGCTACGGCCTCGTCGCGGCTCCTGTAGTGCCACCACGGGTCGGTTTTGCCCTCGGCCAGGTATTGCTTTACGCGCTCGGCGAGCATCCCCCGGTTTTCCGCGTGCACGGTCACCAGCGCGCCATGCTGAACAGACGCTTGCAGCAGTCGGTACAGGCCGCCGTCGTCCAGCCCGAAATCATACACCATATAGGCCTTGAAGCTGCTCACGCCCGCGCGCACCGCGTCCGCAAGCGAGGCCAGCAGCCGGGGCTCACTCAAATCGCTCACGCCGATGTGGAAGGCGATATCCACCGCCACCTTGGGCGCGGCCATGGCTACGCGCTTGGCAAGCGTGTCCGGCAGCAATTCGCCCCTGTCCTGCAACAGGTAGTCGATAACCGTGGTCACGCCGCCGCAGGCCGCAGCGCGCGTGCCGGTAAAATAATCGTCGCTGGTGGGGATGCCGCTGCACACACAGTCCAGATGCGTGTGTGCGTCGATGGCGCCGGGCAGCAGGTACTTGCCCGCCACGTCCACCACATGCGCGCCCTTCGCGGGCAAGCCGTGGCCGATGGCCGCGATCTTCTCCCCGCGCACCAGCACGTCGGCGTGGGTCATGGCCTCGGCGGATACCACCGTGCCGCCGCGAAACAGGATGTTCATCATGGATTCCTCCCCATGCAAAGGGTTGGGCGCGTTTGCGCCGCGCCTGCTACCGCTTAATTCTCGCCGGAAGCGCAAAAATCCTGTGCGGGGATACAAACTGGCCCCACCCGTGTGGACAGGCACGGGCGGGGCTGATACGGGGTGGGCAACCGCGCCGCGGCGCGCGGGGGTCACGCGCGGCGGCGGCACGCGCTGCGGAGGAAGAGTGGGCGGCGCGCGGCTACAGCCGCGACGCGGCGGCCCTGTCCAGCAGGAAGATCACGTTGGGGTGTGTGCGCAGGATGCTGGCCTGCGTAGCGGGGTCGATGTCCTCGCGGATGGCCTTGCGCACAACCTCTGCCTTGTCATGGCCCGTAGCCAGCAGCAGCACGCGCCGCGCGTTCATGATGCTGCCCACGCCCAGGCTTACGGCCTCGCGGGGCACATCGGCCTCGCTTTCAAAAAACCGGCGGTTGGCCTCGATGGTGCTTTGCGTCAGGCGCACCACGTGGCAACCGTACACAAACTGGTCGCTGGGCTCGTTAAAGCCGATGTGCCCGTTGCGCCCGATGCCCAGTAGTTGCAGGTCGATGCCGCCCGCCTGCTGGATGGCCGCATCGTAACGCGCGCACTCGGCAGCCAAATCGGGCGCGTTGCCGTCGGGCACATGGGTGTTGCGGGGGCTCAGGTTCACGTGGTTAAACAGCTCCGCCTGCATGAAATGGTGGTAGCTGCACGGGTGACCCACCGGCAGACGGCAGTACTCATCCAGGTTGAAGCTGACCGCGCTGGAAAAATCGACCACGCCCTGCGCGTGCAGCCGCGCCAGCTCGCGGTAGGTGGGGATGGGTGTGGAGCCCGTGGCCAACCCCAGCACCGACGCGGGCTTGCCGATGAGCTGCGCCCCGATGATGACAGCCGCCGCCTGCCCAACCTGCGCCGCCGTGTCATACAGATGTACCTGCATACCTTCGCCTCCAACCGTGGCGGCGCGCCGCGCCTGCCTGTTGCTGGCCTGAGTATAGCAGGGCGAGAGGGGATAGTCAATACAAGTGGTTGCGATTCGTTATATATGCTTGCTTTGGATGTGATACATATTAGCAATACTGCCAAGGGTTGCTTGCCAGTCCACCGCCGTGGCGAACGCCGCGTCCGCGGGGCAGAGGGGGTAGCGTAAAAGCTCGCCAGCGGGCACCCAGCGCGCGTCCGTGTGCGCGGCAAGCGCCAGCGCCGCGCTGCCATCCGCCCGCGCCAGCACAAAGGCCAGGTGCACGGGCTTGCTGCCGCCGCCATAGGTAAGCTCGCGCAGCACGCGCACGGGCGTTATGGGCAGGGCAAGCTCTTCGGCCAGCTCACGCACGACGCAGGCTTCGTAGCTTTCGCCCGCCTCGCGCTTGCCGCCGGGAAACTCCCACAGCCCTTCCAGCGCCGCCCACAGGCCGCCTTCGTCCGTCTTGCGCCGGGCGATCAGCACCCGCCCGGCGCCGTCGGTCACCACCGCTGCGCCCACCTCGATCATGCGTTGCCTCCTGTTGATTGTTGCGGCGCGGCCGCCGGGGTATGCGGCGGTTGCGCGCCACCGGTACGCCGCCGTGCCGCCCTTGCCCCGCCGGACTGCGCGCGGCGCTTTGCGCCCCGCAACCATTGCGCCTGCTGGCGGCAGCGTAGCGGGGGGCCGCGCTAAAAGTTGCGCGTCATGTCGTAGCGCGCGAAAAATTCGTTTCGGAAATCGCCCAGCCTGTCCTGTGCGATGGCGGTGCGCACCTGCTCCATCAGCCGCAGCAGAAAGCGCAGGTTATGGATGCTGGCCAGCCGCGCGCCGGTGATTTCGCCCGCCTTGAACAGGTGGCGGATGTAGGCGCGGCTGAAGTTTTGGCAGGCGTAACAGTCACACGTTTCGTCCATCGGGCGGAAGTCGTGGGCGTATGTCGCGTTTTTGATCACCAGCCGCCCATTGGTGGTAAACACAGTGCCGTTGCGCGCGATGCGCGTGGCCAGCACACAGTCGAACATATCCACGCCGCGCAGCACGCCCTCCACCAAGCAATCCGGCGAGCCGACGCCCATCAGGTAGCGGGGCTTTGTCTGCGGCATGTGGGGCATGAGGGCTTCCAGCATCCCATACATGATGGGCTTTGGCTCGCCCACGCTAAGCCCCCCGATGCCGTAGCCGATAAAGTCCATGTCGCTGAGCACCTTGGCGCTCTCAATGCGCAAATCTTCAAAAAACGCGCCCTGCACGATGCCAAACAGCGCCTGATGGTCGTGTGTGCCGTCCTGATCGTGGTGCGCCTTGCAGCGCGCCGCCCAGCGATGGGTACGCTCCATGGCGTCACGCGCGGTGTCGTGGTCGCACGGGTAGGCGGTGCACACGTCAAAAGCCATCATGATGTCGCTGCCCAGCGCATGCTGGATATCCATGCTCACCTCGGGGCTGATGAAGCGGCGGCTGCCGTCCAAATGACTTTGGAAGGTAACGCCTTCCTCCTTGATTTTGCGGATGCCGGAAAGCGAAAACACCTGAAACCCGCCGCTGTCGGTCAAGATGGGGCGCGGCCACGCCATGAACGGATGCAGCCCGCCCGCTTCGCGGATGAGCGCTTCGCCCGGGCGCAGATGCAGGTGGTAGGTGTTGCTCAAAATGATCTCCGCGCCGATCTCGATCAGCTCCCGCGGGGTCATGGCCTTGACGGTGGCGGCGGTGCCCACGGGCATGTAGACGGGCGTGTGGATATCGCCGTGCGGCGTGTGCAGCACGCCCAGCCGCGCGCCCGTCTGCTTGCAGGTCTTGGTTACGGTAAAGTTGAAATTCGGCATGGTGTTCCTTTCAAGCGATATCAGTGTGTACTGCGTAGCGGCGCGTCAGGCGCTGTCGCCCGTCTGCGCCCGCAAAAATGCGTCCACGGCCTCGTCAAACGCGGCAAACGCCTTACCCTGCGGGCGGCTGGTAAACACCATCGGCTCGCCCTTGGTGGGGTGTGTAAGGCGCAGCGCCGCGCCCCACAGGGCGATGGGCTCGCCCGCCTCGCCACCGCCGTAGCGCATGTCCTGCACGATGGGGTGCCCCATGCCCATCAGCTGCACGCGAATCTGGTGCTTGCGCCCCGTTTCCAGCGCGATGTGCAGCAGGGCGCGGCCGGGCGCGTCGTGTGCGGCAAGCGTCGTATAGTGCAAAACGGCCTGCTGCGCCCCCGGGGTACCGCCGGGCACGCGCAGCACGTTGCCGGTAGCCTCGTCCTTCAGCAGCCAATCCGTAAGAGTGCCCGTGGGGGGCGCAGGCGTGCCGTGCACCACAGCCAGATAGTCGCGGCGCATGGCGTGGGTGCGCAGTTGCTCACTCAGGCGTGCCGCCGCCTTGCCCGTGCGCGCCAGTGCCACCAGCCCGCCCACGGGGCGGTCAAGCCGGTGCACACAGCCCAGATACACCTCACCGGGCTTTTGGTACTTTTGCTTAACATAGGCCTTCATCATGTCCAGCAGGCACGCATCGCCCGTGGCATCGCCCTGGGTTAGCAGGTTGGGCGGCTTTTGGACAATCAGCAGGTGATTGTCTTCATAGACCACGTTACACATCGGGCGTCCAGCGGGCGGTGGCCCCGCAGGGCAGCACGCCGCCGCTTTGCACCGTGAGTGCCAGCTCGCCGCTTTCCACATGCCCGCGCCCACTCATGCAGCGCGTGGCCACATTGCCCAGCACGCTGGCCGCAAAGCCTGTGGTGTAGCCGTTGATCAGCATAAACACGGGGTTGTCGCTCAAGGCTTTGGCGCATAGGTCGACAAGGTTGTACAGCTCATCCTCCAGCTTCCACACCTCGCCGTTTGGGCCGCGCCCGTAGCTGGGCGGGTCCATCAGGATGCCGTCGTAGCGGTTGCCGCGCCGCAGCTCGCGCTGCACAAAGGCGACGGCGTCCTCTACGATAAAGCGGGTGCGATCTTCTGGAAGGCCGCTCAGGTAGCGGTTTTCCTTGGCCCACAGCACCATGCCCTTGGCCGCGTCCACATGGGTCACATGCGCGCCCGCCGCCGCGCAGGCAAGCGTTGCGCCGCCGGTATAGGCAAACAGGTTTAGCACCTTGACCGGCCTGCCCGCCGCCACCGCCGCGCGGATGCGCTGCTGCATAAACGCCCAGTTGGCCGCCTGCTCCGGAAACAGCCCGGTGTGCTTAAAGCCCGTGGGGCGCACGTAAAACTGAAGCTCGCCAAGCGTTACCACCCAGCGCTCCGGCAGCGTGCGGAAAAACGTCCAGTTACCACCGCCGGTTTCGCTGCGGGTATAGTGCGCATCTGCCTGCGCCCATAGCTCGGGCGCGGCTTTCGGCCAGATCACCTGCGGGTCGGGGCGGCGCAGGATCACATCCTTCCAGCGCTCCAGCTTTTCGCCGTCGCCGGTATCCAGCACCTGATAATCCTGCCATTGGTCACATAAAAACATGGAGGCTCCTTTATCGGTAGGGCGTGTGTGTTCGTCGGGGGGACATGCGTTGCCCGCGCTTGGCTTGCATGGCTGGCGTGTATAACATTCGTGCCGGACGCGGGGCAACCCTTTAATCCGTTCGCATGCAAGGGTTTGGCCGTGCGGGCGGCACGGCCAAAGGATGTGGTTCAGGTGGAGGGGCAGCCCAGCCAAACCCGCGTGAGGAACAGGGGTGACGGGGGATTGGCTTTGCTGCCTGCTTGGGCGGCGGCACGCGCGCATCAAAGCGCCTGCGGCGCAGATGGCGCGCTTACGCTTTTCGTTGCGGCGGGGGCGCAGGGCGCTGCCCTGCAACCGCTAGGGCCATCCCCAGTCGGTTTGATCGTCGCACATGGCACTGCCGTGCCCTGTGCTTGTCAAACCTCACACCTACGGGTCGCTCGCCGCTTCGCGGCGTTGCCCACAGGGCAAACGCTTCCCTCCGGTGCCCTTGACCCATTTTCTCCCTTATGCCTTCTTGATGGCTAGCAGCGCTTTCTTATCATTGATCTCCCAATCCTGCACCGTCGCGTCCTCCGCAGGTGCTTTGGCCTCCAGCGCCGTCGCCAGCACGCTCTGCATGATAAACGCCCTGCCCGCCTCGATCGCGGCGGAAAGCTCCGCGTCCGCGCTGTAGGTGACCGCGATGCGGTCGGTCACGTCAAAATCCGCTTCCTTGCGCATGGTTTGCAGCTTGCTGACCACCTCGCGCTGGTATCCCTCGGCTACCAGCTCCGGCGTGAGGTTGCAGTCCAGCACCACCGTCAGCTCGCCGTCGATCTGGCTGGCAAAGCCCGGCTTATGGGCGGCCTCGGTCAGCACATCGTCTTTCTCCAGCACCACATCAATGCCATCCACCGTAAAGGCCACCGTTTCGCCGCGCGCAAACGCGTCTACCACGTCGTTGCCATCCGCCTCTTTCAGCCAGTTGCCGATCTTGCCCAAGAGCTTGCCGTACTTGGGCCCCAGCGTGCGCATCTGCGGCTTGAGCGTATAGGTGGTAAAGGCGCGCGCATCGTCGGTAAACACAACGTCCTTCACGTTCAGCTCGTCCGCGGCCAGTTCCACAAACGCGTTGGTCAGCTTGGTGCCCTTTACGTAGAGCGCCTTGAGCGGCTGGCGCACCTTCAGCGCGGCGGTGTTGCGGCACGCGCGCCCCAGGCTCACCACGCTTAGCAGCGCGTCCATCTGCGTGTTGAGGCTTTCGTCGATCAGCGTTTCATCCGCCGTGGGGAAGCGCGTCAGGTGCACGCTCTCCGGCGCGTCGGGGTAGACCGAGCGCACGAGGTTTTGGTAGATGTCCTCCGCCATGAAGGGCACAAACGGCGCGATCACCTTGGTGAGTGTCGTTAGCACCGTGTACAGCGTTACAAACGCCGCCTCCTTGGTGTCGTCCATGCCCTTGCCCCAGAAGCGCTCGCGCCCGCGCCGCACATACCAGTTGCTCAAATCGTCCACAAAGGCGGTGATGGCGCCGGCCGGCTCGGGGATGCGGTAGGCTGTAAGATCCTCATCCACCTGCTTTACCAGCTGGTGCAGGCGGCTTAGAATCCATTTATCCATCAGCGTAAGCTTGACGGCGGCCAAATCGTGCGCTTTGGGGTCAAAGCTGTCGATGTTGGCGTAGAGCACAAAAAATGCATACGTGTTTTGCAGCGTGGCCATAAATTTGCGCTGCCCTTCGCTTACCAGCTTATCGCTAAAGCGGCTGGGCAGCCACGGCGCGCCCGCGGTATAGAAGTACCAGCGCACCGCGTCGGCGCCCTGCTTGTCCAAAATCGACCACGGGTCTACCACGTTTCCGGTGTGCTTGCTCATCTTCTTGCCGTTTTCGTCCATCACGTGGCCCATCACGATGCAGTTTTCAAACGGGCTTTGGTCAAAGATGGCCGTGCCGATGGCCATCAGCGTATAAAACCAACCGCGCGTCTGGTCGATGGCCTCGCTGATAAAATCGGCGGGGAAGCGCTTGGCAAACACATCCTGGTTTTCAAAGGGGTAGTGCCACTGCGCAAAGGGCATGCTGCCGCTATCATACCAGCAGTCGATCACCTCGCTCACGCGGTGCATGGGCTTGCCACACTGGGGGCAAACGATCTCCACCGCGTCGATGTAGGGGCGGTGCAGCTCGATATCCGCCGCCACGGGGGCGGTGGCCATGTCGCGCAGCTCCTGCCGCGAGCCGATCACGTGAATATGCCCATCCTCGCACACCCACACGGGCAAGGGCGTGCCCCAGTACCGTTCGCGGCTCAGCCCCCAGTCCACCACATTATCCAGAAAGTTGCCAAAACGGCCTTCCTTGATGTTGTCGGGCAGCCAGTTGACCGTACGGTTATTGCGCATCAGCTCGTCATGCAGCTGCGTCATGCGGATAAACCACGTGCTGCGCGCGTAATAGAGCAGCGCCGTGTCGCACCGCCAGCAGAAGGGGTAGTTATGCGTATAGGGCACGGCGGCCAGCAACAGCCCGCGCGCCTTCAAGTCCGTAAGCACATGCTCGTTCACGGCCTTGGTGTCCTGATCCGCCCAGGGGGTGCCTTCGATAAACTTGCCCTGCGGGTTTACCAGCTGCACAAAGGGCAGGTGATTATCGCGCCCCACGCGCGCGTCGTCCTCGCCGAAGGCGGGCGCGATGTGCACCACGCCCGAGCCGTCCGACAGGGTCACATAATCGTCCGCGACCACGTACCAGCCCTTTTCGCGCGGGTAGGGCACGCCATCAAAGCGGTAGAGCGGCTCATACGCCATGCCGCACAGCTCGCTGCCCTTCAGCGTGCGCACCGCCCGGCCCTCGTGGCTCTTTTCGCCAAACACGCTGTGGATCAGCGTTTCCGCCAGATAATATGTCTGCCCATCCAGCAAGAACTCCGCATAGGTTTCTTTGGCGTTCACGCACAGGGCCACGTTGCTGGGCAGCGTCCAGGGCGTGGTGGTCCAGGCCACAATGTACGTAACCGCCTTGCCCTTGACCGCAAAGCGCACAAATGCGGAGGTATCGCTGACCTCCTTATAGCCCTGCGCCACCTCGTGGCTGCTTAGGGCGGTGCCGCAGCGGGGGCAGTAGGGCACCACCTTGAAGCCCTTGTAGAGCAGGTTTTTTTTCCAGATTTCCTTCAGGCTCCACCAAACGGATTCGATGTAGCTGTCGTGGTAGGTTACGTACGGGTTTTTCATATCCGCCCAGAAGGCCACGCGGTCGGATATATCCTCCCACTCCTGCTGGTATTTCCATACGCTTTCCTTGCACTTTTTGATAAACGGCTCAATGCCGTAGGCTTCGATGGCGGGCTTGCCGTCCAAATGGAGCAGCTTTTCCACTTCCAGTTCCACAGGCAGGCCGTGGGTATCCCAGCCCGCCTTGCGCAGCACATCTTTGCCCTTCATGGCATGGAAGCGGGGGATCAAATCCTTGATGGCGCGCGTCTCGATGTGGCCGATGTGCGGCCTGCCGTTGGCCGTGGGCGGCCCGTCAAAAAACGTGTAGCGTTCGTTGCCCTCGTTGTTGCGGAAGGATTTTTCGATGATGCCTTCCGCCTTCCAAAACGCCAGCACGCGCTTCTCGCGCCCCGCAAAATCCATGTCCGTGGCAACCTTCTGATACAGCATGCGTTTCCCTCCAGCGTGGTTATTTCAATAATCAGGGCAGAAAAAAACCGCCCCCTGAACGGGACGGAAGCTTAACACTCCGCGGTACCACCCATTTTGACGGGGCAAACGCCCCATCCGCTTTTGCGCCCTGTAACGGGAGCGCCCGTAACGCCCTGCGGCCTTGCCGGTCGGGCGATAGGCTCGGGGGTGATACAGCGCGCCGACACCGGCCACCCGGCTTGCACCGCCCCGGGCTCGCTTTGGCCTGCCGTTTGCGCGCACGTCCCCGTCATCGCGAAGTTGCCCGCACAGCGCGGGCTTAGGCTATTATACCGTTGGGCGGGGGAAATGTAAAGGGGCGGGGTAAAAAACGGTGTAAATGCAGGAAAATACGGGGTAAAACCCGAAACAGGCACCGACTGGTCAATCCCTGCAATGAACGGCGAAGCGCTTACCGCTGCCAGCCCACGCGCCCGCCGAAACACCGCACTGATGGAGGCCCCATGAAACCAGCCGCCCTTGCCGCCCGCCTTGCCCCGATAACGCCCCATTTGCGCTGCCCGCAGTGCGAAGGCGCGCTGGCGCTGCACGGCACGCAAAGCCTTGTGTGCCCCAGCCGCCATACGTTTGACCTGGCCGCCAAGGGCTATGTAAACCTTGCCCCCGCGCACAACCAGCAGGCTGAAAAGTACAATGCCGCGCTGTTTTACAGCCGCGCCAGCGTGTTTGCGGACGGGTTTTACGCGCATGTGGCCGACGCGCTGTGCGCGGCGGTGGCGCGGCACACGGCGCACGCACCCCCCGACCCCCTGATTGTAGACGCGGGCTGCGGCGAGGGCTACTATGCCCGCGCGCTGGCTGGCCGCCTGCCCCACGGGCTGGTGGTAGGGGTGGATTTAAGCCGCGACGCGGTGCAGGCCGCCGCCCGGCAAGCCCCCGCGCTCCACTGGCTGGTGGCCGATTTGACCCGCCTGCCCTTCCAAACCGGGTCGGTGGCGGCGCTCATCGACGTGCTCACCCCTGCCGACTACCGCGAGTTTGCCCGCGTGCTTATGCCCGAGGGGCTTTTGTACAAGGCCATCCCCGCTGACGACTACCTGGCCGAGCTCCGCGCCGCTGCGGCTTTGCACCTGCGCGGCGAGCCTTTCAGCAATGCGCGGGTGGTGGCGCACCTTGCGGAAAACGCCGATGTGCTGGAGCGCATCCCCGTGCGGCGCGTGCTGCCCGTAACGCCCCCGCAGGCGCAGGCGTTTGCACGTATGTCGCCCATGACGTTCGGGCTTACGGACGCGCAAAGGGCGGGCATCACGTTTACAGAGATCACCGTGGCCATGGAGCTGTACGTGTGCAGGCTGAAAACCCTTACCTGAACGGCAGGGCAGCCTCCGCCGCGTGCCGCCACGGGCGGACGTACAGCAAAAGCCGGAGGGGTAACCTCCGGCCTTTATCATGTTTCCAAACACGTAAACGCAGCCGCCTGTATGCGACAGGCGACGCAGGCTCCGCCTCCAACGTCCGCGCCGCGCCGCGGGCTTCTGCGTGAGCGCAGCCCCTGCGCGGGCAACCGGCGCGGCCTATTCCTCGCCAAACAGCGACAGCTTGCCCGCCATCAGTGTTTTCTGCTCGTCAAGCAGCTCGGTGAAGCTCTTGCGGAACTCCTTGGCGGCGGTTCGAAGCGTCTCCATGTTTTTCTCCAGCGTGGCTTTTTCCTCGCGCGCGTTTTTCACGGTCTCGTCGGCCTTGCCCTGCGCCTCTCGCACGATGGTGGCAGCCTCCGCCTTAGCGTCTGCCACGGCCTGATCGGCCAGCTTCTGGGCGTTGAGCAGGATGCTCTCCAGCGCGGCGCTGGTCTGGGCCACGGCGGGCGCGGGCGCGGGGGCGCGCACCGCCTCGGGCGCGCGTACCACCTCGGGCGCGATGGGCCGCACGGCCTTCTGCGCCACCTCCACCTCGCGGCGCGCTTTGGCAAGCTCCGCCTCCAGCTGCTCAATGCGCTCCTGCAGGGCGACCATCTCGTCGCAGATCTGGTCCAGGAACTGATCCACATCATAGGGGTCATACCCCTGACCCTTATAAGCAAACTCTTTTTGTTCGATGTCCGAAACGGTGATGGCCATGGTGTTGCTCCTTTCAAGGCTGGTGGGAGAGCGGGGTCAGCGCGGGGTGCCGTGGCGGGTGGCGGTTACGGGCAGCCTGCCCTTGCGGGTGGGCTCGCCGATGGCTTCCACCGTCAGGCGGCCATGGCCGCGCACAGAGATGGCGTCGCCCGCAGATACGCGCGCATCGGGGCGCAGGGTAGGCGCGTGGCGCAGCTTGACCGCGCCTGCCGCCACGAGGGCCGCCGCGTCCCCGCGTGAGAGGTGGAAGCCGTCCGCTACGATGGCGTCCAGCCGTGCGGAAGCCACGGTGAAGCGCACCGCTTCGCCGGAGTTCGCCTCGGGCGGCGGGGTCGCCTCCGCGCGTTCCACGTGCAGGCGGATGCGGCCCGCTTCGGTCAGCCCGCCGATGGCGGTATCGGCCAGCGGTGCTTCCACAAACAGCGTTGCTTCCTGAGCGCTCAGCACGATGTCGCCAGTACGGTCGCGCCGCAGGCCAAGGCCCATCAGCGCGCCCAGCAGGTCGCGGTGGGCAGGCGCGCTCTGGTGCGGCCAGGTCACGCGCAGCGTGGCAAGCGGAAAAGGCGCGGGCTCGCACAGGCCGGGGCAGAAGCGCGCCATGCAACGCTCCGCGCCCGCGTAGCCTCCGAACAGCGCGCACAGCACGCCCGCGCGCCGCGCGGCGGCCTCGGCCAGCGCGGCTTCCGGCGGCGTCAAAAACGGGGTGAAGCGGCAGCGCCCCTGCGCGTCCGCCTGCATGGCCAATTCCAGCAGGCGTTCAAAGGGCATGGGCGCGTCGCCCGCGCGCGGCATTACAGCAGCAGGCCCTTGAGCAGCCGCAGCAACCACTGCGCCACCAGCAGCACCAACCATAGGCCGACGGGCGAAAAGTCGATCCGCCCATTGGCAAGGCTGGGGAAAAGCTTGGCGATCAGCGCGCGCACGGGGGCCAGGAACGGCTCCACATACTTGCCCACCAGCAGCGTGTACTTGTTCTGCGGGATCAAGAGCGTCATGAGCACATAGGCGACGGTAATGCCCATGCAAACGCCCAGCAGGAAAATCACAACGTCAAACACAAATTTCAGCAGTCCGACCAACATGACAACCCCTCCTCTAATTACGATGGTTCCCGCTTTAACCTTGCCGGTGAAAAAGCGCCCGGCGCGCATGACGGGTGCGGTGGGTTCAGCGGCCCGGCGAGCCGTCCGCGCTGCGCACGAAAGCGCCCTGCATCCCAAAGGGCGCGCCCGGCCTGCGCCCCTGCGCGGCGGGTTGCTGCGCGCCGTAGGGCCCTGTCTGCGTGCCCGCGTAGCCCTGGGGTTGCGCCGCGCCGTAGGCGGGTCGCGCGAAAGGCGCTTGCGCGGCGGGCTGCTGCGTGGCGTAGGACCCTGTCTGTGCGCCCGCGTAGCCTTGCGGCTGGGCCGCGCCGTAGGCGGTGCGTGCGCCCGGTGCTTGCGCGGCGGGCTGCTGTGCTGCGTAGGGCCCTGTCTGCGTGCCCGCGTAGCCTTGCGGCTGGGCTGCGCCGTAGGCTGCGCGCGCGCTGGGCACCTGCGCGGCGGGCCGCTGCGCGCCATAGCCCGGCTGTGCCGCGTAGGCGTTGGGGGCGGCATATTCGGGCCGCACATAGCCCTGCGACTCCGGCACGGTGGTCAGCTTCTGCAAGGCGGGGTCGATCACGACATACACCGATGGCGAGGAGATCAGGTAGATGCCGCGCTGGCTGATTTTGCTCAGGTTGCAGCCCAGCGTGTACGCCGCGCCGGAGAGCATGTCCACGCAGCGCTGGCGTTCGCTGTCGTTGGCGATGAATTCCATGTTCAAAAACACGGACGCGTTAGCCTTGATATACTCAATCACCTTGGTGCACTCGTTGCGGCTACGCAGCAGCACCACGTATTCCACATGCGCGTAATAGCTGCCCTCGGGCCCGCGCACCATGCCCGGAAAGGGCAGTACGTTATTTTGCTGGCCGTAGGCGGGCGCGGCCTGCTGCGCGCCCGTGCGCCCGAACTGCTGCGCCTTCTGCTGTGAGAATGCGGCCTGCTGCCTGCGCTGTTGCTCATCGGCCTGCTGTCGCTGGGCTTCGCTTTCGGCCTGCATATCCTTCTGGGAGCGGTAGGGCACGCGGCCGCCGTATTTGTCGCTCGGGTCGCCCGCAAAGCGGTCCGCGGGCTGGGTGCGGCCTGTGGCCGTGCCGTCGGGCATCGCCTGTGTGTCTGGCGCGGGTCTGCGCATACCGCCGTACGCCTGCTCCGCCTCAGACGAGGCATAGTAGGCGCTGTTCGGTATTCCGGCGCTGTCCGCGCCGCGGGCGCTTTTCCCGCCCCTGTCGTTCAACCAGCCGTTGAACTTTTGGAACACACCCAAGCGATGTACCTCCTGCTTTGATACCCTGCTGCCGCTTTGGCGTCAGGCCCCGCCCGTGCGGGGGGTAAAGAGGGCTGTGCCCACGCGCACCATGGTTGCGCCCTGGCGCGCCGCAATGCGGTAGTCGTGGCTCATGCCCATGGACAGCTCCTGCATGGCAGCGTTTGGCAGCGCTTCGGCCTTCAGCCGCTCAAAGAGTGTGCGCATGCCGCCAAACCAGCCCGCAAGCAGCGCTTCGTCGTCCGTCAGCGGCAGGATGGCCATCAGCCCGCGCACACGCAGGCAACGGTAATCCTTCATGCCGCGCAGGAACGCAAAGGCTTCATCGGGCGCGAACCCGGCCTTTTGCGCCTCGCCCGCGATGTTCACCTGCACGAGCGCGTCCACCGTCAGCCCCCGCTGATCCGCGCGCCGCTCGATTTCCTGCGCGAGGGCGGGCCTGTCCAGCGAATGCAGCAGCCATACTTTATCTATTATATCTTTAACTTTGTTGGTTTGCAACCTGCCGATCCAGTGCAGATGAAATTGCCCGCTGATTTGCGGCAATTTGGGCAGCGCCACCTGCGCGCGGTTCTCGCCGATGTCATGAACGCCCAGCGCAAGCAGGCTGTCAATCACCGGCGCGGCCACGGTTTTGGTCACGGCCACCAGCGTGGCGGGCGGCTGGCCGGGCGGGGCGTTTTGCGCAAGCGCGGCGCGGATGTGCGCGATGTTGGCGCGCAGCGTGGCCTCGGGCACGTGCGCGGTCAGTGCCGGATGGTGTTGTGCAAAGTCCTGTTCGCTCATCGGTTGCACCTCCTAATGGAACAGACGCACGCGCTGCCCCGTGCCCAGGATCCCCGTTTGGATGGGGGAGATGAACACCTTGTCGCCCTGGGTGGCCACCACGTTCACGGGGATGAACACCTGCGTGCCATCCTCGCCGATGCGCACTACGCCCTGCTGCTCGTTTTGCGTGTAGATGGCGCTGGCGGGCACCAGCAGGCCGTCGGCATATTCGCCCAGCTCCGCCTGACAGGTGCGCATGTAAAGCACGGGGGCCACGTCGCCCAGCACGGCCAGCCGCAGCAGCAGCTCGCCGCTGGCGCGGGTAAAGCTCAATACCTGCGCGTCCACGGTGGTGTTGGCAAACTGCTCCAGCATCAGCTTGTACACGGTGCCCTCCACGGGCGTCCACGTGCTGTCTTTGATGAGCATGAGCACCGCATAGTTGGTCTTCTTGACCAGCCGGTAGATATCCGTTTTGCCGCGCTCACTGGCGGCTACCTCGGGCTTTTGCCCGCCGAACATCGCGCGCACCTCGGCGGGGGTGTAGGCCTGAAACTTTTCCGGCGTGAGCGCGACCTCAAAACCGTCGGTGTAGAAGCTGATGATGCTCTCCTGCGTGGCGGCGCGCTGCTTGATCCAGCTGTCGATACGCTGCTGCTGGGTTTCTTCGTCGTCAAAGAGGCGGTTGAGGCGCATGTCCGATGAATACTTGCTGCGGAAGTACTTCTGCCGCTCCTGGATGGCCGTGGACAGAATGGACTCCTGGTTGATCAGGTTGCCGCGCGCGCCCTGCACCAGCGAGCGCACCTCCAGCCCGCGCTGCACCACCTCGGTCTCCAGCCGCTCCATCTTCTGGTCATAGGCGGTTTCGCCCGCCAGCAGCGTTTGCTGGTAGTCATTGATCTGGTCGCGGTAGGCCTGCAGTGAGTTCATTTCCTTGCCGGAATAGCCGGTGGTATAGACGTAGCACACCACGTGGCCGCGGTACACCACGCTGCCCTCCTGTGCGCGGTAGTCGATACTCTGCACGCCCTCGTCGCTGTAGACCGTCTCGTTACGCACGATCAGCGCGTCGCCCCGGTGCACGGTGCCCAGCGTGCCCTGCTCAATCACGGCGCTGGTGGCCTGCGTGCCGCGCATGGTGCTCAGCAAAAACAGCCCGCCCCCCGCCAGGATGGCCACGATGGCCGCCGCCTGTAACACGCGTGCCAGCCTGCTGCGGTTTTTGCGCTTCTGCCGGCGCTGTTCCTTACGCTCCTTTTTGGCTTTCAGGGCGGCCTTGGCGCGCTGGGTGGCCTGCCATTCCAGCAGCTGCTCGGGGTTCATGCCCAGCTGCATGGCCTGCCACTGCGCCCACTGCGCCTCGCTCATGCTCTGCGCGGCGGCTGCGCCCTGTGCGGGCTGGCCCTGCGCGGGCCCCGCGGCCTGCATGGGCCCATCCGCTGCGGCCTGCCACTGGGCGGTTTGCGCGCCTGCCTGCATGGCCTGCCACTGGGCGGCCTGCTCGGGGGATACGGCCTGCCATGGCTGGGTCTGCGCGCCTGCCTGCATGGCTTGCCACTGGGCGGCCTGCTCGGGGGATACGGCCTGCCATGGCTGGGTCTGCGCGCCTGCCTGCATGGCCTGCCACTGGGCGGCCTGCTCGGGGGAGACGGCCTGCCATGGCTGGGTCTGCGCGCCTGCCTGCATGGCTTGCCACTGGGCGGCCTGCTCGGGGGATACGGCCTGCCACTGGGCGGTCTGCGCGCCTGCCTGCATGGCCTGCCACTGGGCGGCCTGCTCGGGGGTCATGCCCTGCATGGCCTGCCACGCGGCCGCCTGCTCGGGCGTCCACTGTCCGTTGCCTCCGTAGCCCTGCATCGCGCGCCTCCTTTCCCTTGGTTGTAGGCCCTGTGGTGTGTGTGCCGCGCCCGTTTTGCCGCAGCTGCCACAGCCCGTCGACGGATGCGCCCGCCCCTCGGGCGCACGGCGCGGGGCTTTCGCCCGCGCGACGCCGCACCGCTGGGCGAGCACGCACATGTTCCATCAATCGGTTATCGCGGTCAAGCTTTGTCTGCCGCGCGCACCGGCTATCGCCGTGGGCCCGTCAGGCCCCGCTTTCCTCAATCGCCCGAAGCCTTGCCAGCACGCGCCGCTCCATGCGCGACACCTGCATCTGCGATACGCCCAGCTTCTTGGCTGTTTCGCGCTGGCCCAGCCGGTCGCGGTAGCGCAATGTCAGCAGCTGGCGCTCCTTATCGTCCACCTTGCTTAAAATCCAGCTCATCCATTGCGCCTGCTCCACGCGCTCAAAGCCATCGTCCACGGTGCCCAGCATCGCGCCCAGGTCTGCCTCGCTGTCCTCGCTCACGGGGGCGTCCAGCGATGCAATATCCGTCTGGTTGCGCATGTCCAGCAGCATGAGCAGCTCGTCCGCGGTGATCTGCATCGCCTCGGCAAGCTCGCGGGCGCTGGGCTCGCGCATGTGTTCGCGCTCAAACTGCTCGCGCAGCTGCTGCATTTTGTAGAGCTTCTGGCGGGCGTCGCGCGGCACGCGCATGCCGGAGGCCTTATCGCGCAGGTAGTTGCGCACGTCCCCAGCGATGGTGGGGATGGCGTAGGTCACAAACCGATAGCCCCGGTCGGGCTCAAAGCGCTCGATGGCCTTCATCAGCGCGATGCTGGCCACCTGCTGCAAATCCTCCCGCTCGGCGCCGCGGCCCTCAAAGCGCCGCGCCACGGCGCGCGCCAAAGGCAGGTAGCTTTCTACCAGCTGGTCGCGCAGCGAAGGCGCGCGCGTGAGTGCAAACTGCGATAGCAGCGGCACAAGGCGTTCGTCGTTCATCGTACCACCGACCCTTTACACAGGCAGTGAGAAACCGATGGATCCCACCCCGCAGGAGTCGCACTCCAGCGTTACTTCCGGCATCAGCGTTTCCAGCACGCCGCGGGTGATCTCCAAATCGCTCACGGGCAAATCGCTGGGGCCGCCCTCGCGCACGGCGTGCAGGCAGCAGTGGAGGCGGCCGCTGTCTACGCGCGCGCGCAGTTCCAGCCGTTCGGCCTTGAAGGGCTGATGCAAAAGGCAATCGCAGCATTCGTCGATCGCGGTGCGCAGGTCGTCGATCAGGTCCACGTCCAGCTCTGCCAACATCCCAAGCCCGCTGAGCGCCATGCGCGCCAGCAGTACAAAATCCCTGTCCGCAGGCAGGTTCAATGTGATCTCGCCGTTTTTGTCGGCCATTGACGGTAAACCCCTTTCCATACGCGGCCCGTATCCAAATCGGTTTATCCTAACACATCCCAAAGCATTTTGGCAAGTAGCAGCCCCAGCACCACGAGCATCACCGCGCGCACCACGCCGGCGCCGCGCCGGATGGTCAGCCTGCTGCCCAGCGCCGCGCCCAGCATGGCGCACAGCCCCGCGGGCAGGCCCAGCAGGTAGAGCACATCGCCCGTGCAGATGAGGCTCACCAGCGCCGCCACATTGCTGGCGAGGTTCACAAGCTTTGCGGTGCCGCTGGCGCGCACCTCCTCCATGGCGAATACTTGTAAAAACAGCAGAATCAGAAACGTGCCCGTGCCGGGGCCGATGAGCCCGTCGTAGAACCCCACGCCCAGCCCGATGGCAAGCGAGATGAGCCGCGTCGCCGCGAGCGTGCGTTCTTTAGGCGGGGCGCGCCGCTTGCGCCCGCGCAGCGTGAACACTGCCGCCACGGGGATGCACGCAAGCACAAGGATCTGCACCACGCGCGGGGGCAGCGAAACCATCAAAAGCGCGCCCAGCGCGCTGGCGACGAACGCCCCCGCCGCCGCAGGGACGCCCACCTTGAAAGCCAGCTTGCCCGCGCGCGCAAAGTTGACCGTGGCAAGCGTGGTACCCATCATGGCGGACAGCTTGTTGGTGCCCGAAGCCAGCGCGGGCGGCAGCCCCGCCAGGTAGTACGCGGGCAGCGATATCATGCCGCCGCCTCCCGCAATGGCGTCAATGAAGCCCGCCAACAACGCCAGCGGGCATACAATCAGAAGCATTTCCGGCGTAAGCGTCATCGGGCGACCGTCCCATCCTGCGAAGTTTGCGCCGCGGGCGCGCGGGCCAGCAGCACCGGCAGAAGCAACGTGCAAATCAGCGGGCTGTAGCTGAAAAACCGCGCGTCCGGCCCGCAGAGCACGCACATGGTGCCAAGGTTGTAGAGGAGCACCGGCATGCACAAAAGCAGCGCGCGCGGGCCAAAGCGCCGCAGGGCCGTAAGCGCGCAAATCAGCATGAGCGCAAACGACACGCCGATGTTGCCCACATACCAGCTGACCGGCCCTATGGACAGCGGCGGCGCGATAACGGCGTTTACCAGCAGCGCGGGGCCGGGCATGCGGGGCGGCAGGCTTTTGGGCAGGCTGGCAAGATCGCCGGAGTTGCGTACCTTCACGTTGGCCGCGCCCTCGTCCGCAAGGCCCCACACCAAATCGGTCACGCCGTTTACAGCCTGAAAGGCCACCTGCGGGGCGCTCTTGGCCGCCGAGGCCGCCATGCGCAGTATGGTTGCCAAATCGGTATGGGCGATGAGGCCGCGCGTGGCCCCAAACTTGATGCTATTGTAATTGTGCGGCTGGTAGGCATCCCAGCCCGCCGAATCCGCCATGCGGTCGGTAAAGGCGCGGGTTTCGGCGTCCAATCCTTGGCCCCCAGCCTTGCGCACGTCGCAGATGACCGTCATGGGCACGCCTACGGCTTCTTCCACACCGTTTTGCGGGTAAACCACATGCAGCGCCGCATATAACGGCCCCAGCACCAGCGCAAGCGTCGCGAGCATCGCGGCAAGGGCGGTCAGGCCCCCCTTCCACTGCGCGCGGCAGGTGAATAGCGCGCACAGCAGCAGCGGCACGCTAAACAGCAGCGCGTTGTGGCGCACCAGCGTAGTACAGGCCAGCGCCAGCCCGAAGGCCAGCGCGTTTGGCCATCTGGCAAGCCACGCGCCGCGGCCTGCGAACAGGTTTACGGCCTGCGCCGTCAGCACCACCACGCCGATGGTCATAAAGTTGTCCTTCCAGAGGTACATCATGGTGTTGCCTACGATGGGCGAGGCGGTCACAAGCCCGCCCATCACAAACAGCGGCAGCGCCCGCACGCCCCATGCACGCAGCGTGGCCAGCAGGTAGCCAAATGCGAGGCTGTACAGGCCGCACTGCACGGCCACGGCGAAGGTGTAATCAGTTTTGACAAAGGAGATCAGCCGCAACAGCAGCGTATGGAACGCCGGATGCCAGTTGACAAACGTGCCGGTAAGCGCTTGCGTCCACTGCACGGCGCTGTCTACAGTCACGCCGCCGGGGTCGGCAGCCAGCAGATACGCGCCCAGGATGAACAGCGCAAGCCCCGCCCCGCCAACGAAAACCCACGGTTTCAGCATGGCGCGCGCGGCGGTAAGCCGTGTGCCAAGGCGCAGGTGCGAAACCCATAAAAGCCCCCAAAACGCGCACAGAAACACAACCGGCAGCCACAAAAGGGTGCCCGCCGTAGCCGCAGCATCTGCGAACAACCGGCTGGGCGCAAGGTAGGCGGCATATGTCAGGTACAGCGCGAGGAACGCTGCGCAAAACCAGTACCAGAAACGGTGCGCCTTGCCCTGCCACGGCAGGGCGGCACCGGCGGGCCAAAGCCGCGCAAGGCTGCGTTTGGGCATATTGGGCCTCCCTTGACGGGCCAAAAAGGGGCCGGGTGCGGCCCGAACCCCCCTTTGCGCCTGTTTATCTGACAAACTCGCCGTAGATGGCGCGGATGGCCCGCTCAAAATCGCAGCAGTCCACGCCCACCAGAATGCTTAACTCGCTGGAGCCCTGGTCGATCATGCGCACGTTCACATTCGCGCGGCTGAGTGCCGTAAACAGGCGGGCCGCTGTGCCGGGGTTGTGCACCATGCCGCGCCCGACGGTGGCGATCAGGCCCAACTCGTCGTGGATGGTGAGGGTGTCCGGCTGGGTGAGTGCCATGATGCGGCTGACCACCTGCTCGCGTACGGGGGTGAGCTGGCAGGTTTCCAGCACCACGCACAGGGTGTCAATGCCCGTGGGCAGGTGCTCAAAGTTCAGGCCAGCCTCCTCGATGGCTTGCAGCACGCGGCGGCCAAAGCCCTTTTCCGCGTTCATCATCGCCTTTTCCACCGATATGACCGAGAAGCCCACGCGCCCCGCAATGCCGGTGATCACGCAGGGGTTATCGCTTACGTCCGCCGTGTGGGCGATCATGGTGCCCACGTGGTCCGGTTCGTTGGTATTGCGGATGTTGGTGGGGATGCCCGCACGGTGCACGGGAAAAACGCTGTCCTCATGCAGCACGGTCGCGCCCATATAGGAAAGCTCCCGCAGCTCGCGGTACGTGATGCAGCGGATGGGCCGTGCCCCGGTCACCAGCCGCGGGTCCGCCATCAAAAAGCCGTTCACGTCCGTCCAGTTTTCGTACAGGTCGGCGGAGGCGGCGCGGGCCACAATGGCGCCGGTGATGTCGCTGCCGCCGCGGCTGAACGTGCGGATGGAGCCGTCCGGGTTGGCGCCGTAAAAGCCCGGGATCACGGCGGTATCCATGTCCGCAAGCGCCGCACCCAGCGCAGTGTTGGTGCGCTCGCTGTCAAACGCTCCTTCGGCGGTAAAGAAGATGTAATCCTTGGGGTCTACGAAGGGGTAGCCGATGTAGGCAGAAAGCAGCAGGCCGTTTAAGTACTCGCCGCGGCTGGCGCAGTAGTCCTCGCCCGCGCCTGTTTCCACATCGCTTTTTATGAGGGCCAGCTCCGCGTCCAAAACGCCCGGCAGCGCAAGCTCCGCGGCGATGGTGCGGTAACGCTCCGCAATGCGCGCAAACACGCTTTGCCAGTCCCCGCCTGCGCGGTGCTGGCGGCACAGGGCGTAGAGCATGTCGGTCACTTTTTCGTCCGCACCGTTGCGCTTGCCCGGCGCGCTGGGCACCACATAGGCGCGGCGACTGTCTGACAGCAAAATGTCGCGCACCTTTTGAAACTGGCCCGCGTCGGCCAGGGAACTGCCGCCAAACTTCGCAACGATCTTGCCCATACGCACCACTTACCTTCCGTCCGCAGTGGCTGCACAGCCACAGGCGGAGTCGATCGCCGGGCGGCGAACGCCTTGCCCTGCAAGGAATCATTGTAGCCGAAACGCAACGGTAAAGTCAATCCCCATGGGGAAAAAGGCGGATTTCAGACCCTTGGCGGCTTTACAGGCGGCTACGGTCATGGTATCATGCAAGTACCATTCTTGCTTTGATCACTGCCGTTTCGCCGTATGATCCAGCCGGTTCTCTTTGTGGCCCATATTTTGGTTGGGAGGGTTCTGTATGCGCATCAGGCGGTTATGCATAGCGGTGTTTGCGGTGTTGGTTTGCCTGTTTCCGCCTGTTCAGCAAGCCGCTGCGGATACCGCGGTGCGCATGGAAAGCGGGCTGCTCGCCAAGGGGGATATCCTGTGGCTGGGGCAGATTGAGCTGGACGACGGTTCCGGCAGCTACAACGGCCCGATTCCATGGCAAGTGCTGGATCCGACCCACGCCTACGACGGCACGTCCGAGCGCGCGACGCTCCTGAGCCGTTATGGGCTTGCGCTGATCCCTTACGGAGCGACGGTTGATGGTTGGGCGACCACGGCGATCCGCCGCGCCATGCAGACGATGGCCGATGATCGTTCCATCTTTTCGCAGGGCGAGTATGACCTGATCCTGCCCATGACGACAAGCGATGCGTTTGCGCTCGGAGACGACCGCCTGTACCCGCTGACGGAAGCGGATGTGAGCGCGAGCGGCTACTTGACCACGCGGGATGAGCGCATGACTGCGGCGATCATGAAGCATACGGAAGCGGTCACCTATTGGCTGCGCTATTACGTGAACCCATTGACGGGTGTGGTCAATTTTGCGGGCGATGCGCAGCGCCTCTTTGTCATTGGCGTTCAATACCGTATGCGGCCCGCGGCATCCATCGAAATCGCCGGTATCGCGCTGTACGCCTCGCCCGGCGGCAAGCTTGGCGGCGACGCCGGGCTTGCGGCCAACGGCGCTTTGCCCGCCGGGGAGTATGTGCTGACGTTGTTTGATACTGCACGTACGTTTAGTGCCTTTTACGGCGAAGCGCCTGCCGCATTGGCCGCGGCGCGCGCCGCGGGTGGCGGCGCTACGGTAACCAGCGCCGGCGGCAAGGTCAGCGTTTCCTATTCCGGCGCGACGCGGGGGCCCAACGAGTATGTTTCGGCCATGATCACGGGCGGCGACCCTAGCACGGACGTTCTTTTCTACGGACGCTTGCGCTATATCGGCGACGAGGGGGACGAAAGCGGCACGGTGGTGGTGAACGTGCCTGCGGGGCTCAAGCCCGGCGGGGCATACGTCCTGCGCCTGTTCTCGGAGCAGTACAACGGCAGCGGCGACGGGCCCAGCAGGCTGACGGACTATATCAGCAGTTTTAGCGATATCCGTCTTGCGGTTACCAGCGCCAGAACCGTGCCCGGCACCGGCGACGGACAGACGCCGCTGATATGGCTGGGGCTCGCTGCGATTTCGGCGGCGGGGTTACTGTGGGTAGCGCTACGGGTCAGGCGCGCAGGCCAATAACGGGACACGATCACGGCGGGCGTAGGCAGTAAAAGGCCGGAGGCGATAGCCTCCGGCCTTTTGCTGCCTACAGTCGTATACGGTATCGCGCGCATCTCGTTCGGCCCCACCACGGTGCTAAACAGCGGTCACGCGCGAACCATGTTGGCGCAGGTGCGCCGTCGGCGGGGTTGCGCGCCCTGCCGCGCGAAGGTCGCACCTCGCGTTTTTTTCGCAGGTCGGGCGATGCCCCAGCCCGTTCGGTGTCTATGCTTGCGGGTGCGCCGCGCGCCACTCGTCGTTGAGCACCGCCATCACGGTCAGGTCGGCATGCTTGCCGTCCACCATAAACGCCTGGCGCTTGACCCCCTCCAAAACGAACCCCGCCCGCAGGTAGCAGCGGATGGCGCGCGTGTTCTGCGAGGCCACCTCCAGCTCCACGCGCGTGAGCCCCAGCATGTTGAAGGCGTAGCGCAGTAAAAGCCCGATGGCCTCCGTGCCCAGCCCCTGCCCGCGCAGTGCGTCGCGGCCCATCACGATGGCCATCTCCGCCGAGCGCACCCGCCAGTTGATCGAAAACAGGTCGATCTGCCCCAGATACGCCCCCGTGTCGCGCGCGGCGATCACGAAAAACGCGCCGTTGGTGCCCGCGCGCATCGCGTGATCCACAAAGTCCGCCGCGTCGGCGTAGCTTTGCGGCATCCAGTAGCGCGCGCTAAGGTAGCGCACGGTATCCATATCGTTGGCCCACGCGCGGATGCCGTCGATGTCGTCAGTCTGGTATTCGCGCAGCGTTACGCGCTCGCCGTGCAGATGCGGCATACGGCCCCCTAGCGGTTGACCGGCAAGCCGTAGGAATCACGGAAATTGCCGGACAGAATGGTGATCACGTCAATCAGCCAGCCAATGCCAAACCACCCCGCGGTGATCAGGAACATAAGCCCCGAGCCCACCTTGCCCACGTAGAAGCGGTGGAAGCCCCCGACGCCGAACAGCAGGCACAGGATGAGCGTCACGCCCCAGCTCTTGCGCGAGGTGAAGGCGGCTGGTCTGTCCACATACACGGTGCGGTCCACATACACGGGCTTTTCCACCACGATGGGCTGCTGCACGTACACGGGCGGCTGGGTGTAAACCGTCTGCTGTGTATAGGCGGTCTGCTGCGCGGCGGGGCCGTTGTGCGCATAGGGCGGCGATACGGGCTCGTCGTCGGTGCGGAACACCGCGCTGCCGCAGTTGGGGCATTTCTGGTGTTGGGAGAGGATTCTTGCTTTGCAGTAAGCGCAGTAGGCCATATGCTTCGCTCCGTTTCTGGCTGTCGGGGGGGGTCAGTCGTCGTCTTCCGGCCACTTCAGGGGATACTCGGTCACCGGGTTTTGCAGCTTCTTGCCGTTCTTGCCCAATACGCTCAGCACGCTTTCGATGTTCTCCTGCTTGGTGTAGGGCGTGGGGATGAAGTCGTTATACTTGCCGTTGCTGGAGATGCGCGCGGGGATGATGATGAATCCCATGTTTGTCGCCGCCCCGTCCTTGACGCGCAACTTGGTCTGAAACACGAAGGTGCTCATGTCGTCAGGCTTGCTGTTGCCCGCGAAGCTGAAGTTGCCCAGCGAGTAAACGATGTATTTGCCGTTGTATTCCTCAATGGGGTTGATGCGGTGGCTGTGGTGGCCCACCACCAGATCGGCGCCCGCGTCGATGGCCAGCTTGCCCATCTTCTGCTGGTTGTCGTTGGGGGCATAGTCCAGCTCCGCGCCCCAGTGGAAGCTCACGATAACCACTTCGCAGCCCTGATCCTTGAGCGCCTTGATATCTTCCGGTACCTTGGGGAACAGCCTGTCGTACTGGTCAAACGTCTGGTAGGCAAGCATCCCCATTTTGACGCCCTTGAGGGTGAACACCAGCGGCTCGGCTTCGCAGTAGTAGGCAACACCCGCGTCCAGCAGGTTCTGCTTGGTTTCGCTGAGGCCGTCTTCGCCCATGTCCAGCACGTGGTTGTTCTCCAGCGATACGCACTCCACGCCGTTGGGCTTGAGCATGGCGGCGTAGGCGGGCGCCGCACGGAAGAGGAACTGGTTGTCCAGCTTGCGTTGGTTGCGGCCCTTGGTGGTCAGGGTGCCTTCGAAGTTGATCACGCTCAGATCGTCTGCCAGCAGGATGTCCCTGAAATTGCGGAACGGGAAGTTCATATCGCCCTTTTGCTTTTCCAGCTCTTTTTCAAAGATGGATTTGCCCTTGCTTTGCAAATTGTCGCCGATGGTGAAATCGCCCGTGAATGTGAGCTTCAAAATGATGGAGCCGTCTACCTCGTATACGGGCGCGGCGGGATCCACGGGCACGGCGGCCTCGGATTCGGGCACGGCGGCGTCGGCGGCGGCATCCGTGAGGCCGTCCAGCACGCCCGCGATGGACACGTCCTCCTCGTCCTGGGTGGCAAAAGCGAAGGCTGGTGCCAGTAGGCAGAACAGCAGCAGCAGAGCCATGGTTTTACGAAGCATGATACCCTCCTATGTCGGTTGCGGGGGCGCGGCGCGCGCGAGGCCGCGCACAGTATATAACGCGCGGCGGGGCGGCTGGCATCCCCCGTGCGCCGCGCGGCCCAAAATGCCGTGCGGCAGGGGTGCGCGGGCGGGGGCAGGCCCCGCCCGCGCGCGCGTTACAGCGAACCTACGAAATCCGCGATACGGCTGAGCGCCATGTCCAGCTTGTCCAGCGCCGTGGCGTAGCAGCAGCGGATGTGCCCCTCGCCGCACGCGCCGAAAGCCGTGCCCGGCACGCAGGCCACTTCCTTCTCCTTGAGCAGCCGCTCGCAGAACACCTCGCTGCTAAGCCCCGTGCTTTGGATGCTGGGGAACACGTAGAACGCGCCCAGCGGCTCAAAGCAGTCAAGCCCCATGTTGCAAAAGGCGTTAAACATCAGGCGGCGGCGGTGGTCGTAGCTCTGGCGCATCTCGGCCACATCGGCATAATCGTCCTCGCGGCCCTGGCGCAGGGCTTCCTCGGCGGCCACCTGCCCCTGGGTGCTTGCGCACATGATGGTGTACTGGTGAATCTTGACCATCACGTCCATCAGCGGGGCGGGCGCGCACACGTAGCCCACGCGCCAGCCCGTCATGGCGAACGCCTTGCTGAAGCCGTTCAGGTACACCGTGCGCTCCCACATTTCCGGCAGGCTGGCGATGCTCACATGCCCATCCGGCGCGTAGGTGAGCTCGCTGTAGATTTCGTCGGTTACCACGATCAGGTCGTGGCGCAGTATCACGTCGCGCAGCTTTTGCAGCGCTTCGCGCCCGATCACCGCGCCCGTGGGGTTGTTGGGGTAGGGCAGGATGACCGCTTTGGTGCGCGGGGTCACGGCGGCCTCCAGCTCTTCCGGCGTGAGCACAAAGTTACGGGCGGCCTCGGTCTTGATGGGCACGGGCACGCCGCCGCCGAAGATCACGCTGGGCCGGTAGCTAACATAGCTGGGCTCGGGCACCAGCACCTCGTCGCCGGGCCGCAGCAGCGCGCGCATCGCCAGGTCGATGCCCTCGCTGGCCCCCACGGTCACCAGCACTTCGCGGGCGGGGTCGTAGCCAAGGCCGTAGCGGGTTTGCAGGTAGTGGGCGATCTCGGTGCGCAGGGAAAGCTTGCCCCAGTTGCTGGTGTACTGGGTTTCCCCATCCAGCAGGCTGTCGATGGCCGCGTTGCGGATGTGGTAGGGGGTCACGAAATCCGGCTCGCCCACGCCCAGCGAGATAGCGCCGGGCATGGTTTGCACAATATCGAAGAACTTGCGGATACCGCTCTTGGGCACGGCGGCGATATCCGGGTTCCAGTAGCGGCTGTACTCCATCAGGGGTTCACCGCCAGTCGCTTGTCCTGCGCGTCGCCTTCGAAGATCACGCCGTCGCTCTTATAGCGTTTGAGCACGAAATGCGTGGCCGTGCCGGTCACGGTGTCCAGCACGGAAAGCTTCGTGCTCACGAAGTAGCCCAGATCCTTCAGGCTGTGCGCCTCCACCAGCAGCAGCAGGTCGTACGCGCCGCTCATCAGGTACACGGTTTTGACCTCGTCAAAGCGGTAGATGCGCTTGGCGATTGCGTCAAAGCCCTCGCCGCGCTGCGGGGTCACACGCACCTCGATCATGGCCTCCACGCGCTCGCGCTCGGTCTTGTCCCAGTTGATCACGGGGCTGTAGCGCAGGATGATGCCGCGCTTTTCAAGGTCGTCAATCATCGCGCCCACGGTTTCCATCGGCTGGCCCAGCATCACGGCCAGCTTTTCCAGTGGCATACGGCAATCCTGCTGCAAGAGCTGCAAAAGCTCGATCTGTTGGTTGTGCATATCGGTTGCTCCTTCCGCCGCCCATGAAACGGGCGGCTCAAGACAGATTTGTGGTTAAAACAGGCCCAGAATATCGCCGTTTTCATTGACGTCGATGCTCAGCGCCGCGGGGGCCTTGGGCAGGCCCGGCATGGCGATGATGCCCCCCGCGAACGCCACCACAAACCCCGCGCCCGCGCTGAGCCGCGCCGAGCGAATGGTGAGTGTGAAGCCCTCCGGCGCGCCGATGCGGGCGGGGTCGTCGCTCATGGAGTACTGCGTTTTGGCGATGCATACGGGCACATGGCCGTAGCCGTCCTTCTCAAAGCGATTCAGCGCGCGGCGCGCGTCGTCGCTTACGCTTACCGCGCCCGCGTGGTACACGCGCTTTGCGATGGCCTCGATCTTGGCGGCGAGGGGGGCGCTGTCTTCATAGGTGAAGTGAGGCGTTGGGGCCGCGTTGCCGTCCGCAGCACGACAGACCGCGTCTGCCAGAAGGATCGCCCCCTTCCCGCCCTGCGCCCAGCCGTCGCACAGCTCGCAGGCCACGCCGCGCTCGGCTAAGGCTGCTTTCACAAAGGCCAGCTCCTCCGCCGTGTCGGTGGCAAAGCGGTTTACCGCCACCACCACGGGGGTTTGCCATACGCTTTGGATGTTTTGTACGTGCGAGAGCAGGTTGGCCATGCCGCCTTGCAGCGCGGCCATGTCAGGGCTGGCCAGCGCAGCCTTGGCCGCGCCGCCGTGGTGCCTGAGCGCCCGAAGCGTCGCCACCAGCACGATGGCGCTTGGCCACAGGCCGTTCATCCGGCACTTGATATCGAGGAACTTTTCCGCGCCTAAATCCGCGCCGAAACCCGCCTCGGTCACCACATAATCCGCCATGCGCAGGGCCAGCGTGGTGGCCGCCACGCTGTTGCAGCCGTGCGCGATGTTGGCAAAGGGCCCGCCGTGCATCAGGCAGGGCGTGCCGTCCAGCGACTGTACCAGGTTAGGGTCAAATGCGTCGCGCAGCAGCGCGGCCATGGCCCCCGCCCCGCCCACCTGTGCGCAGGTGACGGGCTCGCCCGCGTAGGTGTAGGCCACCACGATGCGGCCCAGGCGGGCTTTTAAATCCTGCAAATCGGACGCGAGGCAGAACGTCGCCATCACCTCACTGGCGGCGGTGATGTCAAAGCCGTCCTCGCGGGGGGCGCCGTTTTTGCTGCCGCCCAGCCCCTGCACAATCTGGCGCAGCTGGCGGTCGTTCACGTCCAAGCAATGGCGGAAGCACACCTCGCGCGGGTCAATATTCAGCTGGTTGCCCTGATGGATGTGGTTGTCCACCATGGCGCACAGCAGGTTGTTGGCGGCGGTGATGGCGTGCAGGTCGCCGGTGAAGTGCAGGTTGATGCTCTCCATGGGCACCACCTGCGCGTAGCCGCCGCCCGTCGCGCCGCCCTTCATGCCAAACACGGGGCCCAGCGAAGGCTCGCGCAGGGCCAGCATGGCGTTGCGGCCGCTGACCGTCATGCCCCCGGCAAGGCCTACGGACACGGTGGTTTTACCCTCGCCCGCGGGCGTGGGGTTGATGGCGGTCACTAGCACGAGCTTGGCCCGCGTGGGCAAATGCGCGTAGGCGCGCTGGTTCACCTTGGCGATATGGCGGCCGTAGGGCGAGAGGGTCTCCGGCGCAAAACCGGCGGCGGCGGCGATCTCCTCAATGGGTTTGAGCGTTGCCGCACGGGCGATTTCCAGATCCGTAGGCATGGACGTACCCCCTCACAGTGGTTTCCAAATACGAGTGCGAATAGTATACCCCAACGCGCCCCCGCTTGGCAAGCGTGGCCGGATTAGGAAAGCGTTAGTATCGCCTGAGCCGCCGCGCAGAAGTGAAAACTGTTACGCCCGCGCCCCTTTCAAATTGGCAAACGATGGTGTATAATGAGATGAATCGCTTTGAGGGAGTGGATGCATGTGGCGACGGAGATGAACGGTACGACCAAATTTTCCCCCGTGGTGGAGGGAAACAATCGTGCCTGCGACATTCTGGAGCATGTGTACCGTGCGCTTCAGGCCAAGGGGTACGACCCGGTCACGCAGCTGGTGGGCTACATCATCTCCGGCGACCCGACCTACATCACCAGCTACAACCAGGCGCGCAGCATGATTTGCCGCCTGGAGCGCGACGAGATCGTTGAGGAACTGGTGCGCATATACCTGCAGGGGCTGGACCGTGGCTGACGCAGGCCGCGTGCTGGCGCTGGATGTGGGCGACGTGCGCATCGGCGTGGCTGTGAGCGACGAGCGCCGCGTGATCGCCCAGCCGCTGGAGGTGATCCACCGCGTGGGCTACGGGCCGGACAGCCGCCGCGTGCTTGCCCTGTGCGAGCAGTATGGCACGCGCGAGGTGGTGCTGGGCCTGCCGTTGAACATGGACGGCAGCGAGGGCTCTCAGGCAAAAAAGGTGCGGGCATTCGGGGACATGCTGGCGGGGCTGGGCCTGACCATCCGCACCATGGACGAGCGCCTGACCACCGTGACCGCCGAGCGCGTGCTGGTGGACGGCGGCGTGCGCCGCGAAGACCGCCGCCAGCATGTGGACAAGCTGGCCGCAGCCGTAATCCTGACCCAATGGCTGGCCGCGGGCGGGCAAACCGAAGCGTAAGACAAGCGCCGCGTGCGCGATAATCAAAGGAGCAAACCATGGCTGATATGGATAAGCGCGACGCGCTGGACGAGGACGAGAACCACATCGTGATCCTGCAGGACGAGGACGGCAACGACGTGCCCTTTGAGCACATCAAGACCCTGAGCCATAAGGGCGGCACGTACATCCTGCTGGAAGCCCAGCAGGATATGGAGGACTGCCTGCAGGGCGAATCCATCATCTTAAAGATCGAGCAGGACGAGCACGGCGACGATATCTACGCAACCATCGAGGATGAGGCGGAGTATCAGGAGATCATGCAGAAATGCCTGGACGAGCTGGACGATGAGGACGCGGATGGGGACGACGAGGGCGACGAGGACGATGACGACGGCGGAGCCGAATAACCCATGACGCGGTAAAGCGGGGCCGGGGCGCAGCATGGCGCTCCGGCCCCGCTTTTGCCTGCGCGACCCACAGGAACATCGCGGTAGCGCTGTTTTCGATGAAGCGCGTAGGCAATCCCCTGTCGCAGGCGGGCCTTCGCACCAAGCCGTTGGGCAAAATGCGATGCCCGATCCATGTGCGACGGTTGTAACGGCCTTACGGCCTGATCTCCACATCCTCGATATGGCTGCGGTAGCGGTACAGCACGGCCATATCCTCGGGCAGCAGCGCCACGCACCCCGCCGTCCAGTCCGTGTCCACGGGGCCTTCGTGCAGGTGTATCTCGCCCCCCAGCGGCGAGCCCCACGGGGGCCTGCGCCCATCGGCCACCGCCGCCTCTACGGCGCAGAGCGTCAGCTGGTCGATGGCCCCCTCCGCAAAGGCGCTGCGCGCATCCTGGGCATTGGGGTAATTGAGCCCCAGGCTCAGGCCGTATTTGCCGTTTTCCTTGGCAAGGCAGATTTGGTAGACCCCCTCGGGCGTTTTCTGGTCGCCCTGGCGGCGCTTGGGCCCCTCTGGCTGCCGCCCCAGCGCCACGCGCGCGCGCAGCAGCACGGCGCTGCCGTCCAGCAGCTGCAAAAGCCTGTCATGTTTGTGTATCAGCACCCGCATACCGTCGCCTCCAGCCAACCGCCCGGCACGCAAATTTGAACATACTGCAACATTCGTCAAACGCGGGCAAAAACCCTTGCGTGGCGCATAGGCCTGTGCCATAATAAACCCAGCGCGGCGCCCATGGCCGCAAACCCCTGTGCGGGCGGCTTTGTGCGTGCCCGCCCCTTGAAACCTTGGCTACAATATCCTGCACCGCAGGAAAGGAAAGGACATAACCAGATGAATAACCTACGGAAAGCAATCGCCCTTTTGCTGAGCCTGTGCCTGATGGCGGGCGCGGCCCTGTCGCTGGCTGAAAGCGCTGCGGCAATCGAAACCGAACCCGCCGCCACCGAGGTGACCGAGGCGGTGCCCGTTGCCACAGTGCAGCTGGCCGCCACCGACGTGGTCGCCCGCGTGAACGGGGCGGACGTGCTCTGGGGCGATGTCGAGCCCTATTACGCCAGCCTTGTTAATTATTACGGCGAACCCGACGCCTCCATGATCGACATGTATCGCGCCTTTGCGATGGAAACCGCCATCGTAATGGTGCTGAGCCAGCAGACCGCCGCCGCCAACGGGCTGGATCAGTACACCGACGAGGAGAAAGCCGCGCTGGAACTTACGTTGACCACCGACTGGCAAACCGCGCTGGACAACTGGGTAAGCACCAACGCAGCGCTGAGCGATACCGCCACCGAGGAAGAAAAGGCCGCAGCTTATCAGGATGCCGAGGCTTACTACCTCACGCTGGGCTATGACCTTGAAAAACTGCGCGAAGACTATCTGGAGCGCGATATCTATGACCGCGCGGCCACCTTTGTGACCAAGGACGTGGTTGTGACCGACGAGGAGATCACCGCCCAGTACGAGCAGCACGTGGCCGGCGATCAGGCCCTCTACGAAAACGATGTGGACGCCTACGAGCAACAGGTGCAGCTCTACAACATGCAGTATGCCAGCGAGCTGCCCTGGTACCACCCCGCCGGATACCGCTACATCAAGCACATCCTGCTGGATGTGGACACCGCGCTTATGAGCCGCTACACTGACCTGGCCGCGCGGCTGGAAGAGCAGATGAGCGATGAGACCCAGGCCGCCGACGATGCCGCCGCCGCGCTGGATCTCGTTGCAATCGAGACCGCCGCCGAGGTAACCGCCGCACCCGAAACCACGCAAACCCCCGTGACCCAGGCCGATGTGGACACCGCCAAGGCGGATATCTTAGCCTCCGTACAGGCCAAGGTGGAAGAAATCAACCAGAAGATCGCCGACGGCGAGGATTTTGACGCGCTGATCGCCCAGTATGCCGTCAAGGCGGATGGCTCGGCCACCGACCCGGGCATGACCGGCGGCAGCTATCCCGATGGCTATGAAGTTTCCTTAGCCTCCGCATCCTTCGTGCCCGCGTTTGTCGAGGCCGCGTTCTCGGTAAGCGCCATCGGCGACGTGAGCGCTCCCTACATCAGCGACTACGGCGTGCACATCATCAAGTACATGGCGGACGTGCCCGCAGGCCCCGTGGCGCTGACCGACGCGCTCAAGGATACCATCCGCACGACGCTCAAGGACGAGCGCGACAATGCCGCCATGGACGCGTGGCAGAAGGCCGCCGCGATCGAGTACACCGGGCTGGTGCCTTCGATGGCATCCTTGCAGACGGAAGAAGACACCGCAGCCGAGTAACCCTTCGACCCCCCAATAGACCGATAACCGGCCCAGCCGGTAAAAGGCCGCCGACAGATACTCTGTCGGCGGCCTTTTTGTGTGCTTGCGGGGCTGGCGATCGCGTCATTCAGGGGCTGTTTCAAACCGCACGGAACATGTCGCGGCTGATTACATGAAGGCGGAAACGCCTCCGGCATCGCTCATGCGGGACGAGTTTCATCTGTGCGAAATGCTGACTGTTGGGGCAAAAAAACCCTTGCACCGTAGGCATATTTATGCGATACTGTCGCAAAAGGGCCGAATCACGTCCACTAGATTATCCTTTCCGTGTAACCATTCCACCCGCCGGACCCTCCTGTGCAACTGCTCGACGGATAGAAAGGAAACGACCCATGAAAAAATGGAATATCGCGCTCATGCTGCTGGTTTGCCTGCTGGCTTGGCTGCTTTGCCCTGCCGCGATGGCGGCGGAGACCGACTCCTTCGAAGAACTGATGGCCACCGCACAGGATGCGCTGCCCGCATGGGCGGAGGATGATGTGGTGGCCATGGTAGACGATCAGGCGGTCACCTGGGGGGAGGTCAGGGCGGAATACCTGCAAACCGTCGCTGACTGGTGCGAGTTTCAGCCGGACACGCTGGAAGACGATCTTTGCATCGCGATGGACAGCGTAATCAAGCGGGTGAGCGAGGCGCACATCGCTGCCCGGTATGGGTTGGACCAGTATACGCAGGAAGAGCTGGACGCGCTGGCCGCCGCCGCGGCTGAAACGTGGCAAGCGTCGCTTGAGGACTATATCGGGCAGGTGCAGCAGCGCAACGGCACGGCTGGCGCGCAGGCGACGCAGGCGGACTGGGAGGCGGCGGAGGCGTTCTACGCAAGCCGTGGCTACAGTTATGAAACGATGCTTCAAAACCGCGTCGACAGCGACCTTGCGGACCGTGTGGCCGCCTTGGCGGCGCAGGAGGCGGCGGTGGATGAAACCGTGACGGACGTGGCGCTGATCGCCCGCTATAACGAGCTGTTGCCCTCGCACCGCGAGCTGTACGGCAATGATCCCACCGCCTACGAGTGGGCCGTGCAAAACTATTATGGTCAGTTTACCACGCAGCTGCCCCTATACCACCCCGCCGGATACCGCTACATCAAACAGGTATTTCTCTGGCCGGATGACGCCATGATGGACACATACGGAGCACTGGCCCGGCAGGTGGAACAGCAGGCAACGCTCAGCAAGTATGCCAACCCCGAAAACGGCACCGCTGACGAGGGGGCCCTGACGGTATACGACCCGGCGCTGGAGCAGGAGTTGCAGGCGCAGTTGGATGCGATGAGCGCGGAGATCATAGCCCTCGCGCAGGAGGAACTATCGGAAATCATGGGCTTGATCGAAGAAGGCGCGGATTTTGACGAGCTAATCCAAACCTACAGCCAGGCCGCCTACGTTACCACCGGCGAGCCGATCAGCTTTGATACGGCCATGCCGGGCTGCGTAGACGTGTGCGCGGTTTCCATGCTGTTTTCGCCAACGTTTGTCGAAGCGGCGTTGGCGTTGGACGTAGTCGGCGATATCAGCGAGCCCTTTCTGGACACCGAAGGCGTGCATATCCTAACGTATGTGGGCGACAGGCCGGAAGGGCCTCTGCCGATGAACGATATCATCCAGTACAGTATCCAAAGGACGATTGTCGCCGAGCGGCAGGAGGCGGCAGTGGCCGCGTGGTGGGATGCGGCCGTCGATGTAGTTTACACCGGCCCGCTGCCTGCTCCCGATATGCGGGGTAGTGTATAACAGAGCCTGTCGTCGCAACGAAAACGGGTCAAAGCGAAGCCCCGCCGTAGGCAACATAGCGGCAAAGCGCACGAAACCTTGACCCGCACACCTTCTTCCTATTTCTTGCCGCGCCCCGTCCCGATCCGTGCGGCACTGCATGAAAAACGGAGGCATAGCGCACTATGCCTCCGTTTTTCATGCCCGCCCACTGACAAACCCATCTACGACAGCGCCAGTCCCCCTCAAAGCGAAAGCCACCGTTTGGCGGCGCAAGCCGCCGCGTCCCGCCAGCCGCATGCCGCAATGATCCGCTAGAACACGTTGCCCGTGGACAGCAGGTGATAGAGGTAATACACGCTGGAATAGGCGTGCCACACCAGTAGCAGCGTTGCCGCCAGAAAGCCCGCCGAGCGGAGCCGCAGCCTTGCCGCCCGCGCGGCAAGCTCGCCGGAAGGCACCACGCCCGCCCGCGCCTGCGCGGCCAGGTCGGCGCTGCGCTCGCGGTATAAGCGCACCGCTTCGATGAAGCGAGGCATCGCCACCACCCATAGCAGGAACGCTACGCTCATGTTGGCCCAGTTGAAGTTGCCATGGTTCACGCGCACGCCCGTTTCGCGGAAGCACATCGCCTGCAGCACGGCAAAGGCGGCCATCCACAGCGCGAGCGTTACCATCCGGTCGGGCGGCGCGCCCTTTTGGCGGGCCAACAGCAGCGCGCACAGGGGGAAGGCGGCCATCAGCAGCATGTTGCGCACGGATTCCCACGCGCCGGACAGCGTAATGCCAAACGCCACGCCGCTGGTATAGGGCACCACCACGCCCGTATAATACAGGTATTGCAGCACGAAATAGCCAACGGCGGGCAGAAACGCGAGGATGATCTGCCCGAAGTAGCGTCCGTTTTTGGGGTGGCGTATCCACTGGATCAGGAAGAACGCCGCCGCCGCGGGGATCAGCGCCTGGATGAACGTAGGCTTGGCGGAAAGGCTTACCATCAGCAGTACGGCCAGCGTAAGCACGTTACGCCAAGGCAGCACGGCGCGCGCGCCACGCGTGGGCAGCGCGTCCTCAAACAGGTACCAGCAATGCACCAGATAGGGCACCGCCAGCAACGCCGTAACCAGTACGATCAGCTGCGTGGGGTTGTGCCACACGGTGGGCGAGCCCACGCCGCGGTATACCCAGTCGTTCAGGCCCGGGATGCGGATGGGGGTCACCAGCATCAAAAGCAGCGCGCACAGCGTGGCCAAGGCTGGGGCCACGCGCCCTTTGAGCATCACCACTGTATAGCGGCGCACCAGCGCAAAGGCCGCCGCCTTGCTGGCGGCGCACACCAGCGCCGCTGCCCAGCCCAGCGGCAGGCCCAGCTGATAGAGGGCCGCCACGATCAGGTGCCAGAGAGGGTAGGCAAGGCGGCTGGTGATGCTGTGCGGGTCCGTAAACACAAACTCGCTGGCGATCAATGCGTGCTTGTACAGGTCGCTGGATTCGCGCTGAAACTCCCACAGGAACATATAGAGCGAAAACGCGGTCAGCGCGGCCAGGGTGAACCAGGCAAACAGGTCGAACCGCTGCCCTTCGCCGCGCCTGCGCAGGTCTTTGTCCATCTGCACGGGGTCTATCGTCATGCGGTGCAGGCCTCCTCTTGTGTCAGATCTCATAGGTGCCTATCATAGCACGAATTGGCGCGGCGGGCAAGTTGGAGCGGCGCGGCGGCTGCCCCGCGACGGGCCTTGCTTTGCCGGAACACAAGGCGCGGCGGCGTGTTGGCGCGGGGTATACGGTTTCAGAACCTTCATGCGTCATCAGTGGCGAGCGGTTTTGGTCTATGACGAGGAGCGTAAGGCTGCTGTGTGGCGGGGCTACGTAGCGCCTTCCGTGCGAGGCCAGAGGGTAAACGCGCCGCCAGACAGAAGCGGTAAGGGTTTGAACCCGTATCAATCCGGGAAGGCGGCGTTTGCTTGCGGGGCGGTTTCGACGGTGTGCGCTGCATTCGCACCCTGCGCGGCATCCGTCGGTTGCAAGGCGTTGCCGTTCTGTGCGCTATGCGGCTGCTGTGCTGCGGTTGCGCAGCGTGCCGGTTCTTCGTTGTGCGCCGTGTCCGCGTTGCGCGTGGGCGCCGCCTGCGGCGCTTCGGCGCGGGCTGCGGCCTCCAGCTCGGCGGTCAGCGCGGCAAGCTCCGCACGCTCGCTGCGGCGCAGGTGGCGGCGGGCTGTGAGCCGCTGATGGCGTGCGGTGCGGCGGCGCGCTACCTCGCGCACCTCCACGGCGTACATGGCCTGCATGCGGCCCACCAGCGCGCGCACGATGCGCAGCTTTTCGTCATTGGCGGGCGCGTCCGGGTCATAGCGTACGCCCTGCCCGATGGTCAGCGTGCGCAGCTGGCGGCTGGCGTATACAGGCACAAACACCGCCCGCTTGCGCGTTTTAGCGTGCAGGGCGGGGCCGATCATTACAAAGCCGGTGTAGAGGTCGCCCACGCCCTCCAGCACATAGCCGCGTTGGCCGGGTGCGTCGGGCTGGTCGTGCTCGGGAAACAGCAGGATGTTGTCGCCCGCCTGCATGGCTTCCACCGTCTGACGGAAAGTGCCCATCAGCTTGCGCGGGCTGTTGCGGTACACCGGTATGGCCTCCAGACTCTTGTACATCCAGATGGCCAGCGGGCAAAGCATCCGCGTGAAGGGCAGCTTGAGCCGCTGCGGCAGCCAGCGCTGGCGCAGCATGGAGTTTTCGTAGATGTGGCGCACGATCTCGCTTTCGTCCATCATCTTGTCAATGGTCCACGGGCGAAATGATATGGGAATGTACAGGTTTGCGGCCACGGGCCCGTACAGCTCCCCGTGGTTGCACACCAGCACCACGGTGCCGTCCTCCAGCCCTTGCAGGTTTTCGCGCCCCAGCACCCGATGGTAGTACAGGGGCCGCACCAGCGAGATGATGATCTTCAGACCGAAGCGGTTCTTGTGGCGGCGCACCACCACGTCGTCCAGTTGGCGCGCCAGCGCGGGGTTAGGCTCGCCGCCCGGGGCCATGAAGCGGCGCAGCTTTTCAAAGTGGCGGCTGTTGAGGGGAAAGTGCAGCACGCTTAAGATGGACGCAACCAGCAGCAGCAGCGGCGGCGCGACCATCAGCGGCCGGAAACTGCGCAGCACGAACGCAAAATCGATGGTGGCCAGGTCGATGCCCGCAGGCAGGCACAGCACAGCCAGCAGCACCAGCGCGATCAGCTGCCCCAGTAAAATGGCAAACTCGGTATATACGGCGCGCACGCGGTCATACCCGCGCGTCTGGCTGTGCAGGCCGTAGGCGGCCACCTCGGCCATTTCGCGCTCCAGCCCCGCAAGGCACGTGACCGCGATGGACAGCCCGCCGCTGCTCAAACCAAGCGTCAGGTAGCTGGCGAACAGGTCCGCCGCGCCGCCCAGCTGGCGGTAGAACAGCAACAGCCCGTAGCTCCACAGGCACAGGCCGAACAGCAGCAGCGGGATCAGCGCGGGCTTGCGGCGCTTGATGCGGGAGAGGATCAGGTCGGTAAGCTCCCGCAGGATGATGGTGCAGCCCACCGACAGCGCCAGCCCCGCGATCATCTCCGCGGTCGTGATGCCGATGAATGTGTAGACCATCACCAGCGACACCTGCAAGGCAACCAGTATCAGCAGGTGCATCCGCCTGTACGCGCCGTAGGCGTGCACGCCGTAGAGGCCCTGCGCCGTCTGGCGCACGGTTTCCGCGTCCACGGGCGCTGGCCCCAGCGAGGCCGCGATGTCGTGGCGCTCTCGCAGGTGGGCATAGCCCTCCAGCAACACGCTGAGCCCGTAGCCGCCCAGCGCCTCCCACGCGGTGGTATGCGGCATCGTGCCAAAGAACACCGGCAGCAGCACGCACGCGGGCACCAGTTGCAGCGCGGCGTACAGCGTGGCAAAGGCTGTGCGGCCCATGCGAGCGTTCATGACCGCCGCCACCAGCCGCTGCCCCAGTATGGCGCGCACCGTGAGGGCCAGCGCAACGGTAAACAGCGCCCACACGCCCGGCGGCGCGCTGAAAACGGGGTATATGGAAAACAGCACCAGCGAAAACAGCAGCAGCACGCCCATGAGGATGGTGCCGGTGATGCGCAGGCGGCGTGTCAGGCAGCGGCGGTTTTCGCCGATGAACGTCTGCGCCAGCGCCGTGGCCACCGCGCCGCTTAAAAACAGCGCGCCGCCCAGCACGGGCAGCAGGCCGCACGCGCTGCTGATGGCCATGGAGTACAGGTAGTTGTACAGCGTGCTGGGAGACATCATCACCAGCATGACGCGGCGCGGGCTGCGGGCGGCGAAAGTGTCGGGGGGCTGTTGCACGGTGGATGAACCTCCTCAACGTCGGCTCTACGTCGGCTCTGCCTCCTTTGGCAGGGGGATTGCGATCCCCCTCCCAACCGCCCCCTGATGGGACGGCGGGGAAGGGTGGACGGCGGAGGGTGCTGACTGTGGTGATTGTGGCCATTGCTAGGTAGGCGGCAGGGGGATTGCGATCCCCCTTGCCCCCTGTGGATTTTTGCGGGGAGGCGAGGGGTATGGGATACCCGACCGCCGCCTGATGGGACGGCGGGGGAGCGGTTATTCGTTAGGTTTGGGGGTGGATGGCGGAGGCGAGGGCGGAAAGCAGCGCGTCGCGCTGGTCGGAAAGCGGCAGGGCTGGGTCATAGCGCAGGGGAGCTTTCACATCAAACAGGCGCTTGTCAAGGTCGATGTGCACGGGCCAGAAGTAAAGCGCCTGCCCCGTTTGGCGGGCAAACGCGGGGGCTACCTGCAAAAAGCCGCTGTTGAGGCCCGCGTGGTGCGAACCGTAGCCGCTGGGCTGCTCGGGGAAGATCAGCAGCGGCTCGCCTGCCTTGAGCACGCGCAGGCTCTCGCGCAGGGTGCGCATCACGCGCATGTCGTGGTATACGGGCACGGTGGGGGCGGTGCGCACGATGGGCGGCATAATGGCCGCGGCGATGTAGGGGAGCGTCGCGTTTAGAAGCGGGGCCAGCCTGCTGTCCGGCGGCCACCAGTAGTCCTGGCGCACATAGGCGGGCACCTCGCGCGCGGAAAGCACCTGCGCGTTCATCCACGGGTGCAGCGTGTCCGTCAGCGGAAAATAGGCGCACATAAAGATGGGGCCCAGCGCCCCCGCGTGGTTGGCGATGAAAACCGAGGGCTCGCCCGTATACGGCACTGCCCACTGTGTGCGCATTGGCTTAGAAAACAGGCGCACGGCGCCGCGCCAGAAACGGTATCCCTTTTTGAGCTGCATTCGTAAACCCCGATTCCGGTGATGATGGGCGTATAATGGCGGATAAACCGCTCGGTCCGCCGCAAAGGCAGGCCGATGGTTACTTATACCATATTTGGCGGTGGTTGTCCATCCGCGGGGCGTCGCATATAAATGTAACACAAAGATAAGAAAGGCGTAACGGGCGCTGCGCGGCCCGCACGTTATAATGGTACTACAACATGTTGGGGGTTTGCGATATGGCAAGGAGACAAAACTACTACATCTTCGCTCCGGAGAAGCAGAAACGCCGCGGCCCCGGTTGCCTGGTTTTGCTCCTGTCCATCCTGTTTGCAGCGGTGGTGCTGGGCCTTTTGACCAACGCTGCCATGAACCGCCGTACCGACCTGCTGACCGACAAAGTGCGTGTGATGTCGCTGGACAAGAAACTGGAAAATTTCACCGTTTTGCACATCTCGGACATGCACGGCAGCGAGATGGGCCTGAATGCGGACGCGTGGCGTACGCTGCTCTACGGCAAGGGCTTTTCCGCCGTAGCCATGACGGGCGATATGGTGGGGCGCGGCGGCGACTATACGCCGCTGGTGTCGCTCATCAAAACGCTGCGCGGCATCAAGGCCGATGTGCCCATCTACCTGATCGCGGGGGATGACGACCCCGCGCCCGTTTTATCCTCCCTGCACGGCAACCCCGAGGTGCTGGCGGACTGGGTGCGCGCCGCGCAGGACGCGGGGGCCGTGTACCTGGACCGCCCCGTGCGCCAGAGCGTGGGCAAGCTCACGGTGTGGTTTTCGCCGGAGTACCTCTACAGCGTGGATGTTGCGGGCATGCAACAGAGCCTGACCCGCCAGAAAGAGGACATGGAGGCGCGCGGCCAGCAGTACGAGGGCGAGGGCGGCGCCAGCTACCGGGCGCTGTGCTACCGGCTGGAGGCCATCACCCAGAGCGCGGAGGCCATCAAGACCATGACGCGTGACGACCTGCAAATCGGGCTTACGCACGTGCCGCTGCTAACCGATTATGTGCGCGAGATGGTCGAGTGGGCGGACGAGAAGGCCGTATTCACATTCCGCAAGCTGTCGCTGGTGCTGGCGGGGCACTTTTGCGGCGGTCAGTGGCGCCTGCCCGCCACGGGGCCTGTGTATGTGCCGGAGTTGGGCTGGTTCCCCGGCGACGCTGGCATCGTGGGTATGCAGCGCGTTACCAGCATCAGCCAATACATAAGCGGCGGGCTGAACGCCAGCGATTTTTACCCCATGCCGGGGCGGCTGTTCAACACGCCCAGCGTGACGCTGCTCAGCTTTACCGCCCGTATCGAGTAGCCGCGCAGCGCTTGACGCGCCAGTTTTTAGCGGTTACAATGGGCATACTGTACGCGCGCGACCATTTATCCATACAGGCCTTTTCTATGTCTACCGCGCGTAAAGCCGATTCGCCGGCATGGCCGGTTTGAAAGGACGGTTGACTATGTTCGGATTCCGCCATGAGGGGCGGCGCGTGAAGCACATGGACCCTGTCGTGCAGATGACGCCTTACCTGATGCCCATGCGCTGCGACGCGCAGGTGTTTTTGCACCACGACGTCGACTACGAGACGCTCACCCGCTACATTGCCGACAAAAGCCGCAACGAGGGCGTCAAGATCACCTTTCTGGAGGTGCTGATCGCCAGCTTCGTGCGCGGCGTGTCGCAGGTGCCCGAGGTAAACCGCTTTGTGATGAACAAGCAGTACTACAACCGCAAAGAGCTTACCTGCTCTATGACTGTGCTGCTGGACACCCCCGACGGCAGCATTCAGGAGAACGTCATCAAGGTGCGCTTTGACCCCAGCGATACCATCTACGACGTGCAGGCGCGTTTGGTGGCCAAAATAGAGCAAAACCGCAAGCCGGAGAAGCCCAGCTTCGCCATGAAGCTGGCAGGCGCGCTTATCAAGATACCGGGACTGGTGTCGCTGGTCGTGTGGTTTCTGATGTTTTTGGATCGCTACGGTATCATGCCGGGCGTGCTGATCGACGAGCTGCCCTTCCATGCCAGCATGTGGGTCACCAACAACGCGTCCATCGGCCTGCACAGCGTATACCACCACATCTACAACTTTGGCAACTCCAGCATGTTTTTTGGCATGGGCACGCCGGAGCGCGGCTACACCGTAGACGCCAAGGGCAACCCCAAGCGCTGGTGCACGCTGCCCGTGGGCATCACCGTGGACGAGCGCGTGTGCGGCGGCGCGGTATACGCCAAGCTGTTTACGTGGATGAAGCGCTGCCTGCGCAACCCCGAGCTGCTGGACACTCCGCCGGAGCAGGTGTTCTTTAACGAGGGCTGCCGCTACAGCGAACCAAAAGCGGCAAACGTGCACGTACCGCAGCCTAAGGCGGCGGAGTAGCGTCGGCGCGTCGGCGCGTCGGCTCTGCCTCCTTTGGCACCGCAAATGAGCGTGTGCCCAGTGGGCACTGCGGCGAAGCCACAAGCGAATTGGAGGTGGCCAGACTGACAAGCACAGGGCGCGGTAGCGCCGTGTGCGCCGATCAGGCTGGCGGGACAAGGGGACTTCGTCCCCCTCCCAACCTCCCCCTTGGAACGACGGAGGCTGGGTGCGACGCGGAAGGTTCATGTTACTGGCGACCGTTGGCGCAGAGTGGAGTTTATGGGAAAGCATACCGCGATTTGGTTTGTTGACGAACGAAACAGGACAGGCGGTTAGCCTGCCCTGTTCTTTTGTTGGCGGGTTGTGTGGGTTTCGGTCAGCTTGCGGTGCCTGCCGCGTCGGTGGTGGCCGTGTTGTCCGCGGCGATGGTCGTGATGGCTGTGGCGGTATAGCCGCCGGCGGCGTCGCCGGTCACGCTCACGCGCACGGCCATGCCCGCGCTCAGGTCGGCAAGGGTCAGCGTGCTGCCGTCCGTGCCGGAGGTGATGGCGGTATCAGCCGTCACGGTGATGGTGATGGTGCGGGCTGCCTGCGCCTGTCCGTTGCCGACTGCGGGCTGCTGGGGCACGTCGCCGCCGCCGCCGTTGCCGCCTTGCCCGCCGGGGCCGCCGCCGTTATCACCGCCGGGGCCGCCGGTCTGCCCGCCGCCCTGCGGGCGGTCGCCCTGCTGGCCGCCGTTTGGCTGGTTGCCGTCGCCACCCTGCGGCGGGTTGCCCTCGGGGGGCTGGCCGCCCATCGCCATGGCGACGGTGATGCTGCCGTCGCCCACGGCGCTGATGGTGCCGCTGACATTGCCGCCCTGCACGCCGCCGTTCTGCCCGCCCTGCGGGGTGGCGGTGGCGGACGAGGTCGCGTCGGCGGTGGTGTCTTGCGCCAGCGCTATGGCCGTAAGGCTCAAAAGCATCGCGGTGGTCAGGATCAGTGCCAGTATGCGTTTCATAATCAATGGCCTCCTTGCTGTTACGTCTGGGTACGGGCTGAGTATAGGTTGCGTTGCTGGCGTTTGTGTGAACGGCGCGTGTTAACATTACGAAATACGGGCGACTGAGTCACAAATACGTAATATACAAAGCCGCGTCTACCGCCAGCCTGCGGGGCTTCACAGCACGCCATATCTTCGTACCAGCCCGAACATTTTTGATACGATGCTTGCATAACGGGCGGATTTTTGTTATGCTAGTGCGGGCATCAACTGGAGGAGGCGGCACATGAAGGCGCTACGCGACGCGATTTTGCAGCAGGGTTTCGGCATTGGGCACGATATCGTCAAGGTGGACATGTTTTTGAACCACCGGCTGGATATCGCGCTGCTTACGGATATCGGGCAGGCGTTTCACCAAGCCTTTGCGGATGAAACGGTGGACATGATTCTGACCATCGAGGCCAGCGGCATCGCGGCGGCCATCACCACGGCGCAGGCGTTTGGCAACAAACCGGTCATCTTCGCCAAAAAGAGCAAAACCACCAGCACCTTGAACAGCGACGTATACGAGGCACGGGTCTACAGCTTCACCCACAAAACCGAGAACTTCATTCGCATCGCCAAAAACTACCTGCCCGCCGGTGTGCGTGTGCTGATCATCGACGATTTTCTGGCCAACGGCGAGGCCGCCGAAGGGTTGACGGAAATTGTGCGGCAGGCTGGCGCTACGGTGGTGGGCATCGGCGTGTGCATCGAGAAGGGCTTTCAGGCGGGCGGGCAGCGCCTGCGCAACGAGGGCTACCGCGTGGTATCGCTAGCCACGGTCACGGGCATCGAAAATGGCGTGCTGCAACTGGCCGAGCCCGAAGCCTGACCCGCTACATTGACAGGGGCTGCCCCGCGTGGTACAATGCCCGCGTACCCCATGATTTGATACCGAAACGGAGCTGGAACGATGCGCAAATAACCCTGCCACCCCCTACACTACGGAAGGGAGCGTGAAGCGCCCGCCGCGCGTGCGGCCGGTTTGCTTTGCGTTTGGCAGGAAGGCGCAGCCGGAAGGCTCCTTTTCCATGCGTTTTTTTGCCGTCTCCCGCGAGAATCGGAGGCGAACGCGATTATGGCGATGATCCAGTTCCAAAACGTGACCTTTGCCTACGACGGCAGTTATGACAATGTGTTTGACAACCTGACCTTCCAGATCGACAGCCGCTGGCGGCTGGGGCTGATCGGGCGCAACGGGCGCGGCAAAACCACGCTGCTGCGCATACTGGCGGGCGAACTGCGCGCGCGCGGGCAGCTCGTGCTGCCGCTTGCGCCCGCGCTGTTCCCCTTTCGCGTACCGGATGAAGGCGAACTGACCCTTACGGTGCTGCGCGCCTGCGCGCCTGGCGCGCCGGACTGGCGCCTGATGCTGGAGCTGAACGCGCTGGGCGTGCCGGAGGACGCGCTTTCTCGACCCTATGCGACGTTAAGCCGCGGGGAGCAGACCAAGGCTCAGCTGTGCGCCCTGTTTGCCCGCGAGGAACCCTACCCCCTGATCGACGAACCCACCAACCACCTGGATATGGCGGGGCGCGCGCTGGTGGCCGCCTACCTGCGCGGCAAGGACGGCTTTTTGCTGGTGAGCCACGACCGTGCGTTCCTCAATGACTGCATCGACCACACGCTGTCGCTCAACCGCGCGAGCGTAACCGTACAGCGCGGCGGCTTTGATACGTGGGAGCGTGAATTGGACGCGAAAAACGCCATGGAGGAAGCCCGCAACGCGCAGATCAAGAAGGACGTCGCGCGCCTGAGCGAGAGCGCCCGCAGGCAGGCGGAGTGGAGCCGCAACACGGAGAAAACCAAGTACCACACGCACCCCAGCGAGGTGGCGGCTGTGGACCGCGGCTACATCGGCGCGCGCGCCGCCGCGCTGATGAAGCGCTCGCTGAATACGCAGGCCCGCATCCAGCGCGATATTGAGGAAAAGAAAAGCCTGATGAAGGATGTGGAGCGCGTGGGCGAGCTGAAACTCAGCCCGCTTGCGCACCCCAAACGCGTGCTGGTCGAGGTGCGAAACGGAAGCGTAGTCTACGATGGGCGCACCGTGTGCGCGGGGGTGCGCTTTGCGCTGGAACGCGGCGAGCGCATCGCGCTGGTGGGGCGCAACGGCGCGGGCAAGAGCAGCATCTTAAAAGCGCTGTGCGGGCAGGGCGGGGCGCTGTCGGGCGAGGTGAGCGTGGCGGGCGGGCTGGTAGTGAGCTATGTGCCGCAATCCGCGGGGCATCTGCGCGGTTCCCTGCGGGATTTCATCGCCGAAACCGCCGCGGATGAAACGCTGTTCAAGACCATTTTGCGCAACATGGATTTTGGCCGCCAGCAGTTTGACAAGGGCATCGAGCACTATAGCGAGGGGCAGAAGAAGAAGCTGCTGCTGGCCCGCAGCCTGTGCCAGCAGGCGCATGTGTACGTGTGGGACGAGCCGCTCAACTACATCGACATCTTCAGCCGTTTGCAACTGACGGCGCTCATTTTACAGGCGCAGCCTACCATGTTGCTGGTGGAGCACGACCGGGCCTTTGTGGAACAGGTGTGCACCAAGGTGGTGGACTTGGACGCGGCGCAGGGGTGAGGGGGAGGCGCCCGCGGTTGCCGCTCGCCTGCTATCTGCGGGATGGCGGGCTTTTCCGGCCTTGCGTTTGCGGCGACAGGTCATTGCCGCCCACGCCATGCATTCGGCTCCCCCTGTCTTGCGCCTGCGGCGCGGTACTGTGCCCGCGTATGGCGGGCACGGGGGAGCGCATCCGGCGGCACGGGATAGCTGCCCGCCTGCTTTCTGTGGGCTGACGGGTTTTTCCGGCTTGTACGCCTGCGGCGACATGTCATTGCCGCCCGCGCCACGTATTCGGCTTTCCTGCCTTGCGCTTGCGGCGCGGTGTTGTGCCCGCGTATGGCTGCACGGGGGTGCGCATCCGGCGGCACCAGGGAGCCGCCCTCACAGTCCGCGCGGCTTGGTTGCGCGCCGCCCCGCTTGCGGCCCCGCGCGGTTTGTGGTACACTGGCGCAAACAGCCAAGCAACCCTTGTTTTGTTGTACACTGCGCCTAAAACGTTTTCGAATCGTGGAGGGAAACACCATGCAGTATGGCTACTTTGACGAAAGCGCCCGCGAATACGTGATCACCAACCCCGACACACCCGCGCCGTGGGCCAACTATCTGGGGTCGCCCGCCTACGGGGCCATCATCACCCAGAGCGCGGGCGGTTACAGCTTTGTGAAATCCGGCGCGGCGGGGCGCATTTTGCGCTATTCGTTCAACCAGTTTGACGAGCCGGGCCGCTACCTGTACCTGCGCGATGAGGCGAGCGGGGATTTTTGGAGCGCGTCGTGGAAGCCTGTGGGCAAACCGCTGGACAGGTACAAGACCCAGTGCCGCCACGGCACGGGCTATACTGAATTTAAGAGCGACTACGCTGGCATCCAAAGCCGCGCGCTCTACTATGTGCCCATGGGGCAGGCGCACGAGGTGTGGCGGCTGACGGTGGAAAACACGGGCGACAGCCCGCGCGCGCTTTCGGCGTTTGGTTACTGCGAGCTGACCAACGACAGTAACTACGAGCAGGACACCGTCAACCTGCAATACACGCTGTTCATCAGCCGCACGGAGTTAAAGGGCGACCACATCCTCCAGCACATCAATGAGTTTTGGGACAGGGAGCCAAACGGCGAAAACGGGCGCGAGCGCATCTTTGGGCTTTTAGGCGCGCCGGTTGTGAGCCACACGGGCAGCCGCGAGGCGTTTCTTGGCAGGCGGCGTTTCGACGCGCCCGCGGGCGTGGCGGCGGGGCGGCTGAGCGGTGCGGACTGCTACAACGGCAACCCCTGCGGAGCGCTGCACGCTGCGTTCACGCTGGCGGCGGGCGAAAGCGTCACGCTGGTGTTTGTGCTGTGCGAGAAGCGGGCAAGCGAGGCGCGCGCGCTGCTGGACAGGTACGCCGCCGCGCCGCAGGCCGTGACCGACGGTGAGCTGGCCGCCCTGAAAGCCTACTGGCACGGCAAGCTGAGCGGCCTTGCCGTTAAAACGCCGGATGCGGCCTTCAACGCCATGGTGAACACGTGGAACGCCTTCCAGTGCTTCACCAACGTGGTGTGGAGCCGCGCCGCGTCGCTCATGTACTGCGGGCAGCGCAACGGCTATGGCTACCGCGACACTGTGCAGGACATTCAGGGCATCATCCACCTGGACGCACCGCTGGCGCGCGAGCGGCTGCTGTTCATGCTCTCCGCGCAGGTGCACCACGGCGCGGGGTTGCCGCTGGTCAAGTTTGCCCACACCCCCGGGCAGGAAGACACGCCGGAGCAGGAGAGCTACGTCAAAGCCACCGGTCACCCCCACTACCGCGCGGACGACGCGCTGTGGCTATTTCCCACCGTGTATAAGTATCTGGCGGAAACGGGGGACACAGCCTTTCTTGCCGAGGTTGTGCCCTATGCCGACAAAGACGGGGGCACGGTGCTTGACCACCTCAAGCGGGCCATCGCGTTCAGCATGGCGCACCTGGGCCCGCACGGCATGCCCGCGGGGCTCCATGCGGACTGGAACGACTGCCTGCGGCTGGGGGAGCAGGGGGAAAGCACGTTTGTGGCGTTTCAGCTGTACTACGCCATGCGGCTGATGCTTACGCTGTGCGAAGGCGACGCGGCCTACTGCGCGTGGCTGGCCGCCGAGTGCGACAAGCTGCTGGCCACCCTCGACGGCCTGTGCTTTGAGGGCGACCGCTACATCCGCGGCTTTACCGAGGCGGGGCGCGTGATCGGCAGCAAGGCGGACAGCGAGGCAAGCCTCTGGCTGAACCCGCAAAGCTGGGCAGTGCTCAGCGGCGCGGCGACGGGCGCAAAGGCGGAAACCATCATGCAGACAGCCTTTGACGGGTTGAACACCCCCTGCGGGCTGATGCTGATGAGCCCCGCCTACCGTTTTGCGGCGTTCGACGGCGCGCGGATGCTGCTGTTCAACCCCGGTACGAAGGAAAACGCGAGCGTGTTTTGCCAGCCGCAAGGCTGGGCCATATTGGCGGAGGCGCTGCTGGGCCACGGCAACCGCGCGCACCGCATCTTTGCGGAAAGCTCGCCCGCCAGTTTCAATGACAACGCCGATCTGCGCGGCATCGAGCCATACGTGCACGGGCAGTTTATCGAGGGCGCGGAGAGCCCCAACGCGGGCCGCGCGCATGTGCACTGGCTCACGGGCACGGCCTCCACCGTGATGGTCGGCTGCGTGGAGGGCATTTTGGGCCTGCGGCCCACGCCGGAGGGGCTGTTGGTATCCCCCGCCATTCCGGCGGAGTGGAGCGGCTTCACTATGCGCAAGGTGTTTCGCGGCAAGGTGATCCGGGTTACCGTGGACAACGCGGCGCACTGCGAGGGCGGTGTCAGGCGGCTGGTGCTCAACGGCGCGGAGCGCCCTGTGGGCGTGATACCGGCGCGGGAGCTGCTGCCCGAAAACGACCTGCTGGTGGTCATGGGATAGGGGATTGGGTCTGACGGAGTGTGGGGGTACGTTGGGGTTCCACCCCAAACCCCGCAAGGGCCATCGGCCCTTGACCCCTTTCCGCTGCGGCGGAGGGGCGAAGTGCGGCGCGGGCCTCCCCAGTTTCAGGGGAGGCCCGCGCTGGCTTTCATAAATGACATTGCTTGCATGCGGTGTGCTATTGCCGCTCGCATCGCAGCGCCTGCCGCGCTGCCCGCTCGCTGGCGGGGTTTGCGCTGCGGCGGGAGGGGCGTTTG
>Ga0351890_10028_pt1 | contig 57804 bp, 49 predicted proteins | sample TotcelFGM3001M15_FD_206743 | JGI IMG/M metagenome (GOLD analysis project Ga0351890, IMG submission 206743) | Enriched cells from coal bed in the Powder River Basin, Montana, United States - Total cells FGM rep3 HSBNCT.FGM.300.1.M15 ...
TTCCCTGCGCCGTCCGGGGAGTGCCGCCGTGCCGGTATTGCGCCGCCGGGGCCTATAACCTCTGCGAAAACTTCCTCGAAGGCGAGTTGGCCCCCGGAGTGATTCTGGGCTTTACCCGGGGCGTGGGGGGCGGCATGGCCGAAATGATGGCCGCCCACCCCAGCCGCCTGGTGCGAGTGCCGGATCACGTCCCCGATGAGGTGGCCGTACTCACCGATTCGGTGGCCTCGGCCCTCCAGCCGGTTCTGGATAATTTTCCGGACGACGCCCACACCGTGGTGATCCTGGGAGCCGGCATCATCGGCCAGCACCTGCTCCGCCTGCTCCGGGCCCTGGGTTCGAAGGCCCGGGTGGTGATGGTGGCCCGGTACCGGTTCCAGGAAGAGGTGGCCCTGGAAGGGGGTGCCGATGTCATCATGTCGAGCCCCAGCCGGGCCTTGCTGGGAGCGGCGGTGGGGGCCCGATTAGTGCCCACCACCCTGGGGGATGGCAACCTGGAGGGCGGCGCCGATCTTTTTTTTGACTGCGTGGGCAGCAAAAGCTCTCTCCAGGAGGGACTCCTGACCCTGCGGAGCCGGGGGACTTACGTCATGGTGGGCACCGCCGGGTCCCTGGGGCCGGTGGACATATCCAGCCTGTGGTTCAGGGAACTCAAGCTTACCGGCTCCGCCATGTTCGCCCATGGCGTCTGTCAGGGCCAGACGGTCCGCACCTATGAAAAGGCGGTGGAATTGCTGGCCCGGGGAGATTATCCCTGCCGGGGACTGGTTTCCCACATCTTTCCGCTGGCCGATTACCGCCGGGCCTTCCGGGCGGCCTTTGACAAGCGCCTCCATCACAGCCTCAAGGTGGCTTTGGATCTGAGGACTTGAGCGCGGCAAAACCACTCATGAAACTGGTGATCTCCATCGATGTGGAAGAAGAAGGGCTGTTTTCCGGGCTATATTCCCGCACGCCGCCGGGGGTGACCAACGTCGAGGCCCTGGAGCGCCTGGCCTTTATCCCCCGGGATTTAGGCCTGCCCCTGACGCTTCTGGCCACCTATCAGGTGGCCAGGGACCCCGCCGCCTGCCGGGTCCTGGCCCGGTGGCGGGACCATTACGGGGCGGAAATCGGCGCCCATCTGCACCACTGGAACACCCCGCCGTTCGCCGACCTGCCAGACCCCGAACCGGTGGCCTCGGAAAAGCTGCCTCGGGGGCTCCTCCGGGAAAAGTTCGCCAGCCTGGTCTCCCAGATCGGGGCGGGATTAGCGGCTACGCCCCGGTCCTTCCGCATGGGGCGGTTTGATGCGGGGACTCAGGTCTTCAGCCTCTTGCCGGAATTCGGCCTCGAAGTGGACAGCAGCGTGGCGCCGCTCACCTGCAAAAATCCCGATCCCCGCTTTTTCCTGGCCCCGGCGGACCCTTTTGTGCTGGGCGGCCTCGGACCGGATGACAAGCCCCTCCTGGAGGTCCCCATCACCCTGGTGCCCGTGGTAGCCGGAACCCCGGCGTTGATTGACCGCCTGGCGGCACTGGCGCCGCCGACCTGGGGCGCCCGGCTGCGGGGCTTATTCCGCTATGGAGGCGTCACCGGGGTGCAGCCGGCCATGTATCCCCTGGCTTCTCTGAAACTTGCGGCCTACCTCCACCGCCGCCGCGGCGGCCGGGTGCTCACCATGTATTTCCACTCTTCCGAACTCAAGCCCGAGACCAACCCCCTCTTTCCCACCGAGGCCGCGGTCAACGGGTTCGTCGATAAGATTCACACCTTCCTCACCTGGCTGGTTTCGACCGGACCGGTGGAGGGGGTGACCCTGGCAGCATTAGGAGAGGATTGGCGGCAGGCCGACAGACTGGATGGGGGTTAGGTGGCCGGGGCGGCGAAACTGGTGGCCTTTGATCCGGGACGGTCTCACGCCCGGATACACCCAAACTCAACTCGGCAGCGACGGACCTGATACCACTGTGTACCAAACAACAATTTTCTGTAGGGGCAAAAATTTGTTTCTTTTTTAAAGCCTTCCGGTTATATAAGGGTGGCCGTACCAGATAGGCGATAACGGCATTTGGTGGAGATATGACAATGGCCAACAAGATTACTGCCTCTTCCCACAAAGTCATTTTTTCAAAGTTAATAAAGGCTGTTAGAAATCCGAGATTGGCAACTGATATTTTATATGGATTACTACATTGTAAACTGCCTGTATCAAACGAGTACGACGATTTATATTTAATAGCAGTTGAAAATGCAGTCAAAAACTCTAAAGCTTTTCGCTCATTCAAATCACATCCATACTATCGGAGGGTTCTTGAGCATGTTTCGTTTGATCAAGGGCAATTATATTTAGACATTTTAAAAAAAGATAGCCCTGAAATCATAGATAAGATTAGCCTATTAAAACTTAATGACCTGATCGGAAACCCCATAAAATATGAATACGATTTAATTGGAGAAATAAGCCCGACTACTTTGCGATATGCAAAAGTAGCTAGCGATCTTAAATTATTGTTTGGAAATTTACATAACTTTTCTATAGCAGAAATAGGTTGTGGTTATGGTGGACAAATGTTGGTGATTGATCAAATATTTAACATTAAAACATATCTTCTTTTTGATTTGTTCCCGGTCTTAAAGCTTATTCAAAAATATCTCGAATCACATTTATTAAACAGTAGTTATGAAACGTCCACTCTAAATCAGTATGACGACATAAGGGATTTTGATCTTGTCATCAGCAATTACGCATTTTCCGAACTTCCTCTCCCTCTTCAAATAAAATACGTTGAGAAAGTGCTTTCTAGATCAAAAAGAGGGTACTTAACAATGAATTCAGGTTTAAATGATAGTGATTTAAATAACCATCTAAGAATCAACGACCTCAAAAAATATCTTCCCAATATCGAGATTATTGAAGAAAAACCACTCACAAGTTCAGATAATTATATTATTTGCTGGGGTCGGATGAGCTGATTGGGCTTCTGATAAGTCCACATAAGTTATAGATGCAACAATTCTGCTGGTAATCCTCAATTAACCGAAAATAGAAATAATCGATGTCACCTGCGAAAATGACTGAAACATTAAATTCAACTTCGATAGTGGTTTCTTCCTGCGACAAATTCCAGGACGTCTGGAATCCATTTTTTACCCTGTTTTTCCGCTACTGGCCCGACTGTCCTTTCCCCATCTTCCTGATTGCCAATCGGCAGTCTTATCCCGATGATCGGGTAAAGACCATCCTGACGGATGAAGACCGGGGTTGGGCCTCCAACTTGCGGTTGGTCTTGGATAAGGTCCCGACTCCCTACGTTCTTTATCTGCAAGAAGATTACCTTTTAGAAGGGAAGGCGGATACGGCCACTATCCTCGCCCTCGCGGCCTACCTGAGTCAGCACCGGGCCGGCTGCCTCCGTCTGTATCCTTCTCCGGGCCCGGACCTGCCCTGCGCCGACAACAATCACCTGGGGGTGATCAGCAAAACCGCTCCCTACCGGGTCTCACTGCAGGCCGCCCTCTGGGATAAAGAAGTGTTGCGATCTCTGCTGGTCGATGGCGAAAGTGGCTGGGACATGGAAATTAAGGGGACCGAACGCAGCCGGTCTCAGGACGTTCCCTTTTTCAGCGTCAAGCGGGATCCAGCGACCGATCAGGTAACCAATCTGGCGTTACCCTATTTCTGCACTGCGATTGTCCGGGGCCGGTGGGTGCGCCAGGCGGTAAAATTATGTCAGAGCGAAGGCCTGATCATCGATGCCCGGCGCCGCCCCATTGAAACTGCCTGGCAATTATTCTGCCGTCAAAGCCGGCTGCTGAGCTGGGCCAGACAAACGTTGCGTCCGGCGCTTGGCCGGATGCTGGGATTTAAGAAAAGCTCCAATAGTTGAGTGCTTGCGCATGAGTTTATCGTCAAATGACTTTCCCAGCATAGTCTCGGTAACGCAGATTTGACCGTTGAGGATATGCTGGAGATGCTTGATCAGAGATATTGGTCCTTAACTTCGCCTATTCAGACCCTATCTTCATAAAATGACCTACCCACAAAAGATAAAGTTTTTTAGCGATCCGGATTACCTGCTTCCTGGACAGAGGCATGCCCAGATTCTTTTTCCTTTCTGGGGGAAGAATCCGGAAGAACCCGAAAACCCTGTATTCGGCCGGTATGACCGCTATGTGGAAACAGGTCAGCAATTCTTTGAACTGGTTTCCCTGGAGGAAGCTGATGTGGCTATATTCCCGGGAGAGACCGGTAACTGGGATACCATGCGCGATAGCGCCCTGCGTTTTGGCACGGCGGCCAAAGCGGCGGGAAAACCGGTAATCATTTTCTTCTGTGCCGATTCCGCCGAGCCCATCGACATTCCCAACTGCATGGTGTTTCGAACCTCTCTCTATAAGTCCGTCCACCGTCCCGGTGAGTTTGCCATGCCGTCCTGGAGTGAGGATTTTGTCGCCAAGTACTGGCAGGGAATACTCCCGGTGCGCCCCAAAAGAGAGAAGCCGGTGGTGGGATTCTGTGGTCAACCGGGGTTCCTCAGTTACAGGAATAAACTTTCGGCTGCGCTGGGGCAAGTTAGGCGCGCCGTTCTCAGAAAGATAGGGCCTGCCGAGACTCGGGTGGAATTAATCGCGGATCAGGCTCGGGAGGGGCCTTTCAAAGGCTTGAATCCCTCCGCGCCACGGGCCAAAGCCTTACTGCGGCTATCCCGCAGTTCATTATTGGAAACCAATTTTATCTTTAAATCTGGGCACTTCGGCGGCGCGGTGCAGGCTGACGGAAAAATAGACCCCAAAATGCTTCAACAAGCCCGCTACGACTTTGTAGAAAATATGCTTGCCAGCGATTACGTCGTATGCGCCCGGGGGGGAGGCAATTTTTCCTATAGATTATATGAGACTCTTGGGGGAGGAAGGATCCCGCTCTTCATCAATACCGATTGTGTCTTGCCTTATGAGAATCACATTGATTGGCAAAGACACTGCGTCTGGATTGAAGAAGATGAAATAAGTTCCATTGACAGACGGCTTGCCGAGTTCCACGCCAAACTATCTCCCGACGATTTTGTGGCTCTTCAGCAGGGGTGCCGCAAACTTTGGCTGGAATGGCTGTCTCCAGAAGGGTTTTTCTCAAAACTCCACCTGGAAATCAATGATTGGATCAAACACCTGCAAGCCCAGTGAGGCCTGAAATACCTCCACTCCCGGGCCGGATCAGACCGGGGCTACCGGCGGGGAGGAAACGGGGACATCCGGGTCCGAATCCGGCTCGGCATCATGATCCCGGGTCCTGAGCCTCCGGCCCTGGGGGGAGAAAATGGGGTACTGGCCCAAACCCCGCTTTTGCAGAAAAAATTTCACCGAAGTCGCCAGCACTCCCAGACCGTATTTGACGCTCCGGGGAAAATTGATGGAAGAAGCTTCCGGAAAATAGCGGGTGGGACAGGAGACCTCGCCGATGGCAAACCCGAAGTAAATGGCCTGGGCTAACATCTGATTGTCGAAGACAAAATCGTCGGAGTCCTCCCCCAGAGGGAGCGTTTCCAGGACTTTCCGGGAAAAGGCCCGGAAACCCGTGTGATATTCGGAGAGTTTGGCGCCCAGGAGCAGGTTCTGGAACAGGGTGAGTACCCGGTTGAATAAATATTTATAGGGAGGCATGCCGCCGTGGCAGGCTTTGCCCCCTAAAATGCGAGAGCCGATGGCCACCTCGTATTCGCCGCTGGCCACCAGGCCGGCCAGGGCCGGTATAATCTTGGGGGAATATTGATAATCGGGGTGGACCATCACCACGATATCGGCGCCCAGTTTCAGGGCCTCGGTGTAACAGGTTTTTTGGTTGGCGCCATAGCCCAGGTTCCGGTCATGTAAAAGGCACCGGATGCCCAGCCTCCGGGCCACCTCCACCGTCTCATCGTGGGAGGCGTCGTCCACCAGCAAGACTTCATCCACCACGTCAAAGGGGATGTCCTGATAGGTGCGCTCCAGGGTTTGAGCGGCGTTATAGGCAGGCATGACTACCAACACTTTTTTCCCGGCCAGCATACTTCCCTTTCTCCTGATTACCTGCTATAGATGTTGATTAATAAAGATTTTGGTGGGTCGACCCGACGAATCTTCTGCACATCAGCAAAAACCGTTTATCCGACACCGAGCGGGCAAGGAGGCCCTTTCTGGTAACTTCGGCCTATTACCTGAAGTTCATACTAAGATTTTCCCCAAAATGCAAACCGCTTGACGGTAATGGTGTGACGGCCCCGGGCGAACAGGCAGCAATGGCAAGATCGGAAAAGATTGTCTGGATCTTTTTTGCCGCCACCTCCTGCCAGTTGGCCTTCCAGCATCCGTCCTTCCTGCTGGTAGCCGGGGATAGATCCAACCTGTTTTCGGGCCTGTTGGCCTTTCTCACCTTGATTGCGGCGGTGGTCTTCGGAAGGCGCGGCGCCATCAAGTTCAAGTCGCCGGAATTTCTGATTTCCGCGGTCCTGGCGTCGGTGGCCGGGGTCAGCGTCCTGTTCAGCTTCACGCCTTTATCATCTTTCTTTCGGGTTTTCGTCCTGCTTTCCTCGGGATTGGGAGGATTCTGGTGCGCCCGGATCCTGCTGCAAACTCCGGAAAACCAGCGCCGGTTTACCTGGCTCTGCCTGGGGATATTGGGCGGACTGCTGATCCTAAGCTTCCTGGGGTACTTCCGGACCGGCTATATCGAGCATTTTATCAGTGACCGCAGCCATCCGCTCACCAATGTGATTCTACTCCTGTCCTTTGCGCCCCTGGCGCTGTTGAGTCAAAAGTCGCAGCCTTTGATCGTCTTGAGTATCACCCTTCTAAGCCTCAGCTATGTCATCCTCTGCCTCAGCGAACGGATATCCGTGGTATTCATCCCCCTGGGGGTCTCCCTGGCGGCCGTCTTATTCGGGACCCTGCGGTGGAAATATTTTGTGCTCATCTGCCTGGTCATGGCCATGGTGGTAGGAGTCTTTCACCAAAAAATCCTCTGGTTTAAGCTCTCCACGGCCTATACCGGGTCAAGCTGCCGGATGGAAAATTTTCCCTTTTCCTGGAGCATCGCCCAAAAATATCCCTGGTTCGGGATTGGCCTGCGGGCTCCCCGAGACCAATTTCTCCAGGATTATCAACTCACCTGCCCCACCGTCACCAAAGAGGAGTTTAGCCACTTCGCCCGCGATATTGTCAGTGCCGATAACCAGTTTCTAACCTTAATGGTGGGCCTGGGGTTGCCTTTCACCTTGACCTATCTGGCCGCCCTGGGGATTCTGTTGGCGAAATTGGTGGGCCTGGCCTTCAAACCTCCGCCTGGGTTATTTTTTCATCCCCTGGTACTCCTGTTTCCTCTCACTGTGGCGCTGGTGCATTTTCAATTCTTCGACGGGCTGCTCTTTCCCCAAAGTTGCTGGTTCTTCCACCTGCTCCTCGGTCTTATTCCGCTGAGAGGCGCGTATCCGGCCACTGCCGAACTGCGGGGACGGGAAAATTTAAGTTCTGCGCCGCATTCACCGATGGGATAATCGTCATTCAGAGACCGTCAAACATACCGCCGGCTGAGGCGCCAAACCTTGGGGCATCAAAGCCGGCTCCGGCAGCGTTGCACCCGCTCCTGGTGTTGCTGGCGTTGCTGGCTTTGCCGGTAATAATCTTTTGGCGGCCGGGTTTCTTTTATATTATCGACGATTGGACTGCCCTCATCCAAATGGCGGAGCGTCCTTTCGGACAATACCTCCTCACTCCGGATGGAGAGCAATGGTTCCCCTTCTTCCACCTGATTTACTACGGCTTGGTGAAAATTGCCGGGGAACAATACTCGATCTTGGTGTTGATCAACTGCCTGGGGACCGGCGTGAATGCGTTTCTGCTCTATAGCTTTTGCCGACGGCACTGGGAGCCTGGCCTGGCTTTTACCCTGAGCCTGCTCTACGCCATGTCGGCGGCCCATCACGCCATTACCTGGAATGCCTTTTATTTCGGCTATCTTTTGAGCCTGGGATTTTTTCTGGGAGCGCTGCTCATCACCGACCGGTATCTGCATGCCCCCTCGGGCGGCAAACTTTTGGGCCTGGGGGTGTGCGCCGCCCTGTCCATACTGTCTCACAATTACCCACTGCTCGGACTCCTGGCTTTGCCCCTCTATATCCTCATCATGGGGGAACGGGTCTCATGGAGGACTTTCTGGGCCGTTACCGGGGTAGTTGGCCTGGTGTGCGTCCTGTTCGCAGTCGGCTATTTCCGGTTTGCCGGTCTCAACGCCGCCGCCAGCCGCAATTTTCAGGTATTTTCCGGTCTGCCCGGCCCCGCTTATCTCTTACACCTCCTGTGCGGCGCCCTGGTGTCCCCTTTCCTTTACCTGTTTTGGGGGCATTACCACTTTCCCATCCCGGCTTATATCGCCGGGGTAGCTTTGTTGATAGCATGTTTGGCGGCAATCTGGTTCTGGGGCGAGAGGTCGGATAAACGTCTGGCCCTTTGGGCGCTGGCGGCCAACTTCCTGCCCTTCTTCCTGGTCTCCCTGACCCGTTATCAGCGGTCGGTGAGTCAGGCCTTTGTAGCCCGTTATGACATCTTTACCCTGATCGGCGCCCTGCTGCTCCTGGGGACGGCGTGGCGTCTGTTGGCCGCCAGGATGCCGTCCCGACGGTATGCCCAGGTCCTGGCAGGGGTTATCCTGGCAGTAATGGTGGGCGGGCAGCTCCGCAGCCTGCCCATTTGGAGCGCCCAATACCTGGAGATGAGCCGGTTGGCCAGAAAATGCTATGTTGAACTCAACCGCGGGGGCTCGGTTTCCCAACCCCTCACGGCGGAGGAATATGGCAAATTTTGTCCTGATGCCCATCCCAGCATCACCCCCGGCCAGGCCCGGGCGATAAGACGCCTGTTGGGCGGGGTCCCTGAGAACTCATGAAACTTCTCAGGCTGGGATTTTGTCCCGATGAGGGATAGGTGGCGCATGTCATCCGGATGCACCGGGCCTTAGTTATAGGAACCTGGACTATTCGCCTTAACTTTAAACCTGTGGCCGCGGTCAAATGATTAAAGCTTCCACCGACGAGCCCCAGCCGCGGACGCCGGGTGTAAAAGATTTACTGGTTCCCGAGTCCCAGGAGAGAGCGCCCCAAGGCCGGGTGCGCCTGCAACGTCGGGGGGCAATTTCACCTCCACCGGGCTGGACCGGCCGTAAGCCTGGCGACAAAATTTTTCTCCAGAAAAGCGCTCCAATGAATAAAAAAAGTGATTTGATTCTTAATATTTGCCGATATATCCCCATATAGGAGATTTTTTTGTCAAAAAATGAGTTCGATTATGGTAAGATGCATTGATGTCAATGGGTGGTGTGGGGGAGTTTATCTGTTTATTGATACAAATCTCATTGACATTTTCTCAAGATAGAAATAAAAAGGTGTAAACCTACCGGAGGGGGAGGGGGTAGAATCCTTTTATGAAACTTAGAAACCGCTGCCAACCTTTTGCTCTTATGGTCCAAGACGCCAGGGAACAAGGGTTTTACCCTTACTTCCGGCCCATAGACCGATCTTGGGGCACGGAAGTGGAGGTGTCGGGCCGGCGTCTGATTATGATTGGGTCCAACGACTACCTGGGATTTACTCACGATCCCAGAGTAATTGAGGCAACGGCCAAGGCTGCATATCGGTGGGGTAGTGGACCCGGGGGATCCCGATTCTTATGCGGCAACTTGACCTTGCATGAAAACCTGGAGGATCGGCTGGCCGCCTTTGTCGGTAAGAAAAAGGCGGTGGTCCATGCCACCGGGTTCACCACGAATCTTGGGGCTATTGCCTGTATGTTGACCCCCCAGGATATTATCGTGTGTGATCGTGAAAACCATGCCAGCATCTTTGAAGGGTGTCAGGCCTCGCGCGCCCGGCTGATTCCCTTCGGCCACAACGATGCGGCGGCCGCAGCCCGCAAATTAGCGGCGGCGCGCCAAAAGAACTCCAACGGTTGCCTGTTCCTGGTCACCGAAGGCGTGTTCAGCATGTCCGGGGATCTGGCGCCCCTGGACGAACTGGTAGCCCTGAAGAGAAGTCATCCGGACCTGCTCATCTACCTGGATGACGCCCATGGGTTAGGAGTGATGGGCCGAGGTGGAAGGGGAACAGCCGATCATTTCGGACTCACGCCTGAAGTTGATTTTATTATGGGCACCTTCAGCAAGGCCCTGGCTTCCATCGGTGGATTCATCGCCGCCGACGACGAAGCGGTATTGGAGTACCTGCGACACCATTCCAAGCCGCTCATTTTCTCGGCCGCCCTTCCTGCCAGCAATACTGCCACCGTTCTGGCCTGCCTGGATATCCTGGACGAGGACCCGGACCGGGTTACCCGCCTGTGGGATATTACCCGCCGTGTCCATGCCGGTTACCGGGAGATCGGGCTTATCACCAAAAACTCCAAATCCCCCATCATTCCCATATACATCGGGGGGGAAGAGAAAGCGGCTCTGTTTGCACGTGACATGTTCGAGCACGGTGTATTTGCTTTGCCCGCCATCTATCCGGCCGTTCCTCGGGGGCAAGCGGTAATCCGCACCGCTTACATGAGCACACACAATGATAAGCAGATTAACTACGTCTTGGAAGTCCTGGAGAAATTGGCCAAAAAACACCGTATCCGGGCTTGTGACCTCACCCAGCCGGACTCTTTCCTGGAGGAGAGCGGTTTTACTACTAAATATAACAGTGCCAACGGCACTGCCGCCAGCATGTTAGGCGATTAATTTGGCTATCAAGGAGGAAAGCGCGCCTCATGCAGCTTAACGACCTCATGCGGGTTAGTGTGCGTCAGGTTATACGTCATCGCCGCCGCTATATGGGGGTAGTTTTGGCTATTGCTTTGGGCGTGGCCGGGTTCCTGAATATTGTCACTATGAGCCGGGAGGTCAAGAACAACTTTAACGAGAATCTTGACCTAATCGGCGGAGTTACCGTCTTAAGAATCTATTTCGACAATGAGCGGTCTTATCGGCCCCAGTGGTTCCGGGAGCAAACCCTCAACGCCCTCAAACGCCTCGAGGGAGTCAAAGAATTAAGCCTCACGGCCGTGAAGCATGGCCAAAACAGCAACTTCAAAGGCCAGCGCTTCGGTTTTATGGTCCTGGCGGTGGATGAGGGTTTTTGGCAGGTCCGCAATTTTTGGCCGCTCACCGGGAAACTTTTCGGCATTGACGCCGTGCACGGGCACAAACGGGAATGTGTCATGGGGGCCGAACTGGCTAAAAAGATGTTCGGCGACACCCATGTCAGCGGCAAAGACCTGGAGATCAACCGGGAGATTTATCGGATTTCCGGGGTGTTGGGGGGAGTCACCGATAGCGGGTTAGCGAACTCCGTGTTTCTTCCCCTCACAACTTCCGAGGACCGTTTCCCGGGTCGACTGCTGGCTGACCGTCTCTATCTGCGTTGCGCCACCTGGGATGACGTGGGCGCCGTGGCCGCCGCGATTCCCGGAATCGTCAAATCTCACCAATCCCCCGAGGAGCTTCACGTCGAAGTCGCCTGGGAGGCTTTAAAACGCGTCCAGTTGCTGGCTTGGTGGATCGAGTTTTTGATTTACCTGGCCACCAGCGCTACCTTTCTCTTGGGAGGCGTCGGGATCTGGAACGTAATGATGGCCGCGGTCACCTCTCGAACCCGGGAAATCGGATTGAAAAAGGCCATGGGCGCTGAAGATCGCGATATCTTGGCTCAATTTCTCTCCGAAGCTCTCTGTCTGAGCGTGGGGGCGGCCCTCTTGGGAGCTGGAATCGGCCGCATCCTGATGGAGATTTTGGGCTACTTCATCGAGAGTCGCCCGCCGGAAAATCTCTTCTTATACGGTGTGACCCTGGCTTTCCTGTTTGCAGTGTTGATTGGTGTTGGAGCTGGCCTCTTCCCGTCAATCCGGGCCAGTCGCATGGAAGTGGTATCCGCCATCCGTTATGAATAAATCAGCTTTGTCCAGCCCGGGCAACGGCGCCTTGATCCGGGTGACCGACCTGTGCAAGACCTATGACAATGGCGTCGATTTGATCCATGTGCTCCGCAATATCAATCTAAAGGTCTACCCCGGAGAAATCGTGGCGATCATGGGGCCTTCGGGATCCGGGAAGTCCACTCTGCTCTTTATCCTGGGTATTTTTCTCCATCCCACCAGCGGCTCATATTTTTTGGGGGGCCAGGATGTGCTCAACCTGGATCGCAACGCCCAGGCGGAATTTCGCCGCAATCGCGTTGGATTTGTCTTCCAGAGCTGTGACCTGTTGGAAAATTCCACTGTCTATGAAAACCTGGAATTTCCTTTAATCTATGCCGGAGTTGACCGGCGGGAGCGACCGGACCGTATCGCCGTCGCCTTGGAACGCGTCAACCTGGGGCATCGCATTCACCACTCTTCCAATCGCCTTTCCGGGGGTGAACGCCAACGGGTGGCAGTGGCCCGGGCCCTGGTCAATGAACCTCAGGTCATCCTGGCGGACGAACCTACCGGCCAGCTCGACCGGAGCCATGGCCACTCGGTCCTGGACCATTTTGCCGAGATCGTCAGTGACGGTAAGACTGCCATCATAGTGGTCACGCATGATCCCGAAATTGCCGGCGAATGCACCCGGATCAGTTCGATACGAGACGGCGTTCTTTATGAACAATGACCATAAAGTATGAATAATGACCATAATATCCTTATCTCCTCGACCTGTCATGACCATGATAATAAGGAAGGTTTTACCCTTGAGAGCCCTTTCCCTACAACCGAAGACGGGGCAGTGCCCTCATCCGCGCTTTTCTGTAGTCCTTTCGATCTCCAATCTTAGGTTCATATGCATCATTGCCTGGGCCTTCATGACTATTGGGCTTACCACCCTGAGCCAGCCGGTCCATGGAGCATCTCCTCCGGGGACTCCGGCCTTATCCCCTAGCGGCCCCTTGAATTACGAGGAAGCCGTCAAAATTGCCTTAAACCAATCACCATACCTAACGAAGAGTTCCATGGAAATCGATCTGAAGAGATTAGACGAAACCGACAGCCGTTATGGCTTGGTCCCTTCAATTGACTTCCGCACCTACTATTATCCCAACCGCCCGGTCAATACAACCGGTCCTCCTTACAGCTTGAATTTTTCCACTGACCCCAGTTATAATCCCATCGCCTCTTACTTTACCCTTCAGGCCCAAAAATTGGCCACAGAAGTAGCTATTCTGACTCACCTCAAGACTATTTCCTATGGGTTAGCTCGCTTAGGTCAACTATTTCTGGAATTAGATTATTTTAAAAACCAGACTCTTATTGTGAAAGACCGGATTAATGTATATCGGGAACAACTCTCGTATTCAGAGAACCGTTTCAGTGCCGGGACCGGCACCTCCTTACAAGTTAAGGCGGCTGAGCAGGGATTGAAGATGGCCAACAATGAAATGGAACATCTGGCCTTTCTCCGAAAGAAAGTTATAGAAAATCTGAAGAATCTATTGGGTTTGCCGCCCACCCTGGACCTGACTCCCGATCTCCAGAACACCCAAAAACAAGTATTGGGAAACTTCGATCCGAACTCCGCCACCTGGGAACAAACCAAGAGCCGCTCTTATGACCTCAAAATGATAGAAATCGGCCTCAAGCTCCAGGCCTATAATGTTAAGTTGGCCAGGGCCAAGACTCTCCCCACCATTCTGTTCACCGCCGCGACGCCGGACCCCTTGAGTTCAACCAGCTATGGTTTTTACGCTGGCTTCGGTCTGTATGTGCCGATCTGGGACGGGTTCAAACGGATCCGCAATGTCACCCGGCAAAAAATCGTCTTGCAGCAATACGACACCGGCAGGGACCAGGCGGAAAAGGACCTGGAAAACAAATTGCTGGAGGCTCAAGGACAGGTTAAGGAGGCTGCCTTTATGTTGCAGGCGGGCCAAGCCGACTTAGAACTTATCCAACTCAAAGCCCGCCAGATGGAAATCAGCTACCAATCCGGAGGGATGCCCCTGTCGGAAGTCTTAAGTACTCGCAAAGATGTCTTGGTGGCAAAAAAAGAAGCGCTGTTCAAGGCACTGGAATACGATAAGGCAGCCCTGGCTCTCCGCCAGATTTCGGGAGATTTAGGTCAAACATATGTTAATGCGAGCTCTTTCCAAAAGTAAGTGGGCGGCCCTGGGGGGCTGGTTGTTGACCATCTGCCTGGGATTAAGCCTCCCGGCAGCGGGATTCGCCGCAGAGAAGCCGGTCACTCAGGCCACCGCGCCACCGGAAGCTGCGGAGCCCGAAATAATCTTCAACGCCAAATTATTCTGCTCCTTGAAACGCCATGTCGATATGCCCTTTAAGGGAATTATAACTTCCATGCGAGTCCACTCCGGACAGCGGGTAGCAAAAGGGGAAGTCCTGGCAACCTATCGCCTGGCTCCGGAAGCCCGAATGGCGATTCAGCAGCGACTCGCTCCGCCGCAAATTTCCGAAATGGAGATGAGACGATTGGAAATGGACCGCGCTCTGGTCCCCATGCTGAATAAACAACAGGAACTCACCCTGCTGGTCCAGAAAAAGCTGGCGCCCACCCAAAGCCTGGCCCAGGTCAATCAGGAAATAGATTTACTGCGCCAGGAGAATTCGACCCTGGGGAAGAACCTCGAAAAGGCCCGCCAACTGGCTCAGCAAGACCGGGAAGTCCTGAGTGAATTGCTGGGCAGTGCCTTAAAATCCGGTCAGGTTCCCCGGGAAGGGAGTCTGAACGCCCCCTGCAGCGGCTATATCATCGGGGTCAACCCCGAGATGCGGGAAGGCGCCGAACTACCCCCCCTGCCGGCCGCCTTTCAAGTGGGGGTGATGGACCCCATGCTCCTGCGGGCCCAGGCCTTTGAAATTGAGGCCCTCCAGGTTAAAATCGGCCAAAAAGCCGAGGTGACCCTGGACGCCCTGCCGGGGAAGAAATTCCAGGCTAGGGTCAGCCGCGTTGCCTGGTCCTCAATTGCCACCGGCCCGGACCAGCCGGCCTACTATGAAGTGGAGTTAACTGTCCCCAACCCCGACCTGGACTTAAAAGAAGGCTTGAAGGCTCGCGTCGTTCTCCGGAAACCCGAGTAAGAGGCACCTTGATGAAGTCAAGCGGGGAGATCACGGTTTCTCCCGTTCAGAATGACGCGTCCTTGTGGGAATTTCTCCGCCTGCCCTGGTATATCTATCAAGGGGACCCTCACTGGGTGCCCCCTATTCTCTCTCAACAGCGCCAGTTTCTGGATCCCCGGCGCGGGCCTTTCTTTGAGTTCGGAGAAGCCCGGTATTTTTTGGCCTTCCAAGACGGCAGGCCGGTTGGGCGCCTGTCAGCCCACATCAATCGGCTCCATGACACTTGTCACGGCCCGGAAACCGGTTTCTTCGGATTCTTTGAGTCTATCTCGGACCGGGATGTGGCCGCGGCCCTGTTTGAGGCGGCCGCCGCCTGGCTGCGAGAGCGTGGCAAGACCCGCATGGTTGGCCCCTTGAATTTCGGCATTTACGATGAGATGGGGCTGCTGGTTGAGGGGTTCGACTCCATGCCGGTCATCTTCCAAACCCACAACCCGCCTTATTACCAGGACCTCCTGGCCTCCCTGGGTTTTGTCAAGGCCATGGATTGGCATGCTTATAAGATCACCAACCGGCAGGCGGACCTGGAAACCATGCAGCGGCGCTATGACCAGATCATGCGCGGGCAGGACATCGAGATCGTGACCTACAGCCCCAAAGAAGTCAACCGCCGCGCCGACGAGGTCTTCCAACTGTTCAATACAGCCTGGTTGCCCAACTGGGGACACGTGCCCCTGACCCGGCGCCAGTTCGATGATATGCTTGCCATGGTCAAACCCTGCTTACGTCCGGAAATGGCTTATGTTCTCCTGGACAACAACCGCGTGGCCGGCTTCGGCATCGCCCTGCCCGACCTCAATCCGCTCATCCGGCAGTTAAACGGGCGTCTGACCCTCTGGGGCAAACTCCGCCTGCTCTATTGGGCCAAGTACCGGCCGGTCAACAAGATCCGGGCCATGGTGGTGGGGATCAGCCAGCCATACCAACGACGGTACTTTCACCTGGCTCTGCTCCTGCGCGCCTATATCTACCTGGTAAAACACACTCCCTGCGAGATGGCCGATCTTTCCCTGGTCCCGGCGAATCTCAAGCACTGGATCAAGGTTATCGTCGCCCTGGGCGGCCAGCGCTACAAGGTCTTCCGCGTCTTTGAAAAACCAATCTGAACCCACGGAGCGTCAAGCAGGCTGGACCAGGGACCCCTGGCCCGAAATAATGGTGGCCCTGATTTCCGGGGTCATCTTCGTCTTGGCGCACTTCCCGGCTCTGACCAATCCTTTGATCATTAATGACGACGTCCGCCAGCAGATCTACTGGATGCAGCAATGGCAGGACCCGGCCTTGTTCCCGGGCGACTTCCTTACCGGCTATGCAAGGGCCTACGTTTCCTGGGGCGTCAAGGGTCTCTACCGGCTGGCCTCCTGGTGGGTTTCCCCCCTGTTCTTCTCCAAGCTCCTTCCCGGGTTCCTGTTCGTCTTCCTGGCTCTCTGCCTCTTTAAGATCGGGACCCGCCTGGCAGACCGCCGCCTGGGGTGGACGATGATGGCCTGCTTCTGGCTGATGCCGTTCTTTATAGACAACCTGGCCGGAGGCCTGGCCCGGGCCTTTGCGGCCCCGCTCCTGGCCCTCTTCTGGCTGGGCTGGCAGACCCGGCGGCCCTGGGTCATGGGCGGGGCGCTCCTGCTCCAGGCCCTGTTCATCCCTTACATCTTCATGGTGGCGGCCCCGGCGTCGCTGCTGGCCTGGCTGCTGGCGCGCCTGGGCCGGGATAACCCGCCGCCTTTCCCGGCCCAGACGGCCCACTTTGTCCTCCTGGGCCTGGGAGCGCTGCTGGTACTGGCGCTGAACTTCCAGTTCAGCGCTGACGGCTACGGACCTCTGGTTAGCGCCCGAGAGATGGTCAATCACCCCGAGTTCTATGCCCATGGCCGTTACCCGATTCTGCCGGAAGCTTCGCTGTTGTGGGAATTTATCAGCCCCTGGGAATTCATCCCGCCGTTCCAGGAGTGGGGTCCGGTGGCCGGCGGCCTTATCGGTGCGGGGCTGTTGGCGCTGCTGGCGGTTGGGTGCCGGCGCCTGGACTGGGCCGCTTGGCGGCAAGCGCTCAAACCCGCCATCTACCTGGGCTTGTCCTCTCTGGTCATTTATTTCCTGGCCCGGCTCTTTCTGTTGAAGCTATTCGTTCCCGACCGGTATCTGATGTATACCGTGAATCTTTTTACTTGCCTATTCCTGGCCCTGGGGCTCAAGACCGCCCTGCGGGTTGAGCGTTGGCCCCGCTATCTGGCCATCCTGGTCCTGGTGGTGGCGGCGGGTCTGGGCGCCTGGCGCCTCCATGGGGTCGGCCTCAAAGATTACTCCGCCTACCGGGCCGTCTATGCCACCCTGGACTCGACCTCCAAGGATGTCCTCATCGCCGGCCACCCCAATCTGATGGACACCATCCCCACCTTCGCGCAACGCCGGGCCTTTGCCACCTATGAACTGGCCCACCCTTGGAGCCGGAGTTACTGGGCCCAACTGAAGCCCCGGCTGGCGGACCTCTTTAAGGCCTATTACGCGGCTGACCCTGAGGAGGTGGTGGCCTTCTGTCGCCAATACGGCATTGCCTGGCTCATCGTCGATGACCGTCATTTCACCCCGGCCTTCTTTAAGGGCGGTTACTTTCTCTTTCCCGGCGACAAGCCCCATCTTCCCGGAGGAGACAAGGGGCTGGCCGAACGGATTTACGCCCCGTTTTTCGCCCCGTTTGACGAGCAGATTCGCCATCTTACGGCCGGGCGGGCCAAATTCGCCCTGCTCTCCGACTCGGCCTTCCCTGCCCTGGCCATAGATCAGCATGTGCGCCTCATCGATATGCGCCCCTATTTGACCCCAAAGCCATAATCCCGGGTTAGCTGCCCACGCCATAAAGAGTGACGGGGTCTTGAATCCCTTTTAGCCGAACCTCAAACTTCCGGGTAATCATAATCTCGGGCTGTACCAACTGGTACACCGCCTGAGAAACGACCACCTCTCCGCCCCGGGCCTGGGCCGGGATGCGATGGGCCAGGTTCACCTCCGACCCTACTATCCCATATTTGGCCCGGGTTTCTTTTCAGGGTTAAAAGGCATGTCCGGCGCCGCGCTCGCCCCGCTTAACGGCTCACGACCTGCCATGAGGTCCGGCGCCCGTCAATCTTTCCGGGTAAGCGGGAAAGTTATGGTCATTCACTTGCGGTAAAAGAGGGCCGGAGTCCCATCGACTGAACCCGGCGCAGGGTCGCCGGCTCAGGGTTTCTGGGCCCAGGGGCTGCGGCAAAACCAGTCGTAAGCCTTGTGCAAGCCCACATCGAGAGTTGTTCGGGCCTGCCACCCCAGGGCGGTGATGCGGCTGACGTCTAACAATTTCTGCGGCGTGCCGTCGGGATAACTGGGGTCCAGTACAATCCGGCCGCTAAAGCCGGTCACGGCCGCCACCTGGCGGGCCAACTCCATGATCTCCACGTCATGGCCCACCCCCACGTTGATGATCTCCCCGTCATGATAGTTTTCCATCAAAAAGAGGCAGGCCTCAGCCAGATCGTCGACGTAGAGAAATTCCCGCCGGGGAGTGCCGGTGCCCCAGATCTCCACCTCGGGTTTGCCCGCAACCTTGGCCTGATGAAACTTGCGGATCATGGCGGGGATGACGTGGGAGTCCAGCAGGTCGAAATTGTCCCCCGGGCCGTAGAGATTGGTGGGCATCACCGAGATAAAACAGGTGCCGTACTGCCGGTTATATGACTGGCACATCTTAATGCCGGCGATCTTCGCCACCGCGTAGGGCTCATTGGTGGGTTCCAGCTTGCCGTCCAGAAGATAGTCTTCTTTCATGGGCTGAGGACAGAGCCGGGGGTATATGCAGGAACTCCCCAGAAACAGAAGCTTTTTGACTTCATGCCCGTAGGCCTGGTGAATTACATTGGCCTGAATCACCAGGTTGTCGTAAATAAACTCCGCCGGATAGGTTTTGTTGGCCCTGATCCCCCCCACCCGGGCAGCCGCCAGGAAGACGTACTTCGGGCGCTCCCGGCCAAAAAAGTCGATCACCGCGACCTGATCCCTCAGGTCCAATTCCTGAGAGCTGCGACCCACCAGATTCTTAAACCCGGCAGCCTGCAGACACCGCCAAATGGCGCCTCCCACCAGACCCCGGTGCCCGGCCACATATATTTTTGCGTCAAGTTCCATGATGCTTCCGGTTGCTCCCTTTAGTCGGCGGCGAGGTTGCCGGCTCATTATGAGATCTCGAAATAATCCCGTGGAAGATTGTTCAGGGCCTTTGCCATTTTTTCAGCAACCCCGGTCGTTACCCAATTATCCCCACCCTGACCCCACTTCCCGCTAATGCGGTTAGTCAGTCGCGCCCCGAGGGCCGAGGCCGTTTTCCTGCTGCAGACGCTGGATCACGTCCTGGCACTGACGCAGATTGATGAGATCCTGAAGATCGGCATCCACCATCAGGCGCACTAATTCCCGGAAGCTGACCCGAGGTTCCCAGTCCAGGATACGCCTGGCCTTAGTGGCATCTCCCAATAAATAGTCCACTTCCGTGGGCCGGAAGTACTTGGGGTCGATCTCGACGTATTCCCGCCAGTCCAGGTCGGCATGGGAAAAGGCTTCTTCCAGGAACTCCCGGACCGAATGGGCTTCCCCGGTGGCGATCACCAGGTCTTCCGGGACATCCTGCTGCAACATGAGCCACATGGCTTCCACATAATCCGGGGCATAGCCCCAATCGCGCCGGGCCTCCAGGTTGCCCAGGTAGAGTTTCTTCTGCAAACCGAATTTGATCCTTGCCACCGCCCGGGTGATCTTGCGGGTGACAAAGGTTTCCCCCCGGCGGGGGGATTCGTGGTTGAACAGGATGCCGTTGACTGCAAAGAGGCCGTAACCTTCCCGATAGTTGCGCGTCATCCAGTAGGCATAGAGCTTGGCGGCGGCATAGGGGCTTTGGGGACACATGGGGGTCGCTTCATTCTGGGGCGGCGGGGAGGCCCCAAACAGTTCGCTGGACGAGGCCTGATAAAACCGGACCTTGATGCCGCTACGGCGGATGGCCTCCAGGAGCCGTGTAACCCCTAACCCGGTCACATCCCCGGTAAATTCCGGGATGTCGAAGCTGACCCGCACATGGCTCTGGGCGGCCAGGTTATAGATTTCGTCCGGTTGGAGGTTGTAGATCAGATGGCTGAGCTGCCCGGAGTCGCTCAGATCTCCATAATGTAGAAAAAACCGGGCCCCCGCCTCATGCGGGTCCACATACAGGTGGTCAATACGCCTGGTATTGAAGGTGCTGGACCGGCGCACCAACCCGTGCACTTCATAACCCTTGGCCAGAAGGAACTCGGCCAGATAGCTGCCGTCCTGTCCGGTAATCCCGGTAACCAGCGCCTTATTACCCCGACTCATGATGAAACTCCCTTTAATCTCTCTTTGCTTTTCAGCCTGCCTAAAGGCGTATCCCGCCTCAATAGGCGTGGCTATCCTTAAAACCCCGAAAAATCGTCAGGACGATGATCTTCAAATCGAACCACAAGGACCACCGGCGCAGATATTCCAGGTCAAATTCCACCCGTTTTTCCATCTTTTCCAGGGTTTCGGTCTCCCCGCGCCAGCCATTGATCTGGGCCCATCCCGTGAGGCCGGGCCTGACCTTGTGGCGGAGCATATATCCCGGAATGAGACGGCGATAGTACTCATTGTGCGCCACCGCATGGGGCCGGGGCCCCACTATGGACATGGAACCGTTGAGCACATTGAAAAACTGGGGCAACTCATCCAGGCTGGTGCGCCGCAACCATCTGCCCAAAGGGGTCACCCGGCTGTCGTCCCTGATCGTCTGGGCAATCTGCTGGCCGTCTTCACAGACTTTCATGGTGCGGAATTTATAGACCATGATCTCGGAACCATCCAGGCCGTAGCGCCGTTGCCGGAAGATGATGGGGCCCGGAGACGTCAGCTTTACCCCCAGGGCAATCAAAACGAGCAGCGGCGACACCAGAATCAGAATCAGACTAGCTAACACCAGGTCTTCGGCCCGCTTGAGCCAGCCGTTAACCCCGAAGAAGGGGGTTTCCCACAAAGCGACCAGCGGTATGCCGCGCAAATCGGTCAGGCTGGCCGAAAACAGCGAAAAAATAAAGACATCCGGCACATAATAGACGGAGGCGGTGGTGTCCCGGAGGGATTCCACCACCGCTCTGAGGCGGTCTTCGGCCCGCAAGGGCAACGCCAGATAGACCATGACGACCTGCTGCTTCTGTACGAACCCGATCATGTCGTCCAGGGTGCCCAGCACCGGATAGCCCTGGTGATCTAGGGTGATTTCCCCCGTGATCCCATCATCGAAAAACCCCAGGAGTCGCATCCCCAGCCAGGGAGTGTCCACCACGTTTTTGGCCAGGCGCCGTCCCAGGTCCCCGGCCCCGGCAATGACCACGGTACGGGAGTTGCGGCCTTGCTGCCGCAGCCACCGCAAGCCCCAAAAGACCTGGAGGCGCATAACTATCAGGGCCACGGGAACGATCGTCAGCCAGGTGAGCAGAACTTTACGGGAAAAGTGCAGCGAGGTCTTGGTCGCATAACCCAGCATCAGGAGGATGGCCACGATCACCAGCCAACCCAAGAAAACCCGGCGCACCAATCGGATTAAATTGGCGCCGCGCCAGGGTTGATAAAGTTGGGCGGCTCGAAAGACCATAATGGTCAACACGAAGGTGATCAGCCCCAATGCCTGGAATCTTAGGCGGAATGATTCCCCAAAGAACCAGCAGATGAGGAAGAGCAGCACTACCACCACGATCCCGTCCAGAAGCCACTGCAACCGGGAGATAATCCAGCGGTATTCATCAAAAATGCCCTGGCGCTGACTAAACACGTCCTATACCTCTGTTGCACCCTCGAGCGGTTTGCATGGTCAAGATTCTCCCATGCCCCTGAAAATCTCCTCAAATTTATCAGTTATTTTCTCGATATCAAACGTGCTTTCGGCATATCTCCGGGCATTTTTACCGTATTTTTGTCGCAACCCTCCATCTCCAATCAATTTCTTCACTGCGGTTAAGAACCTGTCATTCTCATCAGGTGGGACTACGATCCCGGTCTCAAATCTTTCAACCAGACGCGCGGCAAGATTCTCTTCGGGGACTGATAGCAACAATGGGCGGCCGGCACAATGGTAAGTCAACACCTTAGAGGGCACTGAATAAACTCCTGCTTCTTTATCCAATATGGCAATCAGTATGTCGGCAGTACCCATAACTTGAGGTATTAATTCAAAAGGTTGAAAATCCAGCACGATGAGATTATCAAGCTTATATTCTTCCTTCTTGGTTTTAACAAAATCCGCACCCAAACCTTCCGATACAACGACAATACGGACATGGTTCTGATCTCTTAAGGCTAAAGCAATATTTACCAGCAATTCAGGATTATGCTTTAAACCTAAAGTTCCCGTATAGAAAACACATAATTTATCATGTAATCCGTGTTTTCTAGACCAAACATTATCTTTATCTTGCATTTTAAGTTCATCTAAAGGAGCCCAATTTTGTATCAGCTTTATTTTATCTTTAGGAATTTTTGCTCCCTTCAAGATATTAAAGAAATCTTCTGATATTATAATAATTCTATCACTCTGCCGCAACATTGACATTTCACTTCTTACATAATATGACCCAATTATTCTGCCAATTATTGATAACTTTTTCGTCAGCAGCTTGTTGATAGCATATCCATAGATATCCTGTAACCAGAAAATAAATTTAATATTATTTTTCTTACAATGCTTTAATAATATTCTTTGTGGATCAAGTGGATTATTGGCAGAAATCAAAATATCCGGCTTAAATTTTTCTACTTCTTTCACTAAGAGATTGCCGTATTCAATTTCTTGAAAAATTCTTTTACTAAATTTGTACTTTTCAAACGGGCGGGATAATGCAATGGCTTTACAGCTAAAATCATCGCTATCAGTATCCACTTTCTGAACAATACCCCGGGGAGTCTGAAAAGAGCTACAATATAAATGCAAAACTTCATGATTACGTTTGGCAAGGGTTCGGCTTAATTGCACCTGGAATGGATGACCGGAATAATCATGGATCAATATTCGCATTAATTTTCCTAAATTAACTTAATTATATTCTATTTAATAACATATAGATTGTTTTTGGTTTTTCTCGTCAGACTCACAAAACCCTCAATACATTTCATTAATTGAAAAGGAGACAATCTATTTATTTGACTGGGCCACCACAATTAAACAATCACCAGCCATTCGGTGGTTAGTTTTATGGAAAAATGGGAGTACCAATAACTTAATAAGCAATGTCATCAATGCAACAACTGGAGCAGATCTGATAAGCTTATTGCGACCACCTCCCGGTCCGGATGCTTTAAGACAGATTGATTGCGTCACCCATAGAGCCGGGGTAAAAGTCTTGATAGATATGATACTAAAATTTGCCCGGCCAAGCAATTCCTGTAAAGTTTTTGAGGTGAAATGCCAGAGGTGAAAAGGCACATGCCAGTTGATCCAGGCGCGGCCAAACATGCGGCGCCAGAGGCTGGCGGCGTTGGGGCAGGAAATCCAAACCTCCCCCCCCGGCCGCAGCAGGCGCCGCACGCTATCCAGCATCATCACCGGGTCCCAGGCATGCTCCAGGACATTGGCCAGGACCACCACGTCGTAGAGAGACGTCGGAATAAACTCCGCCAGCGGCTCGGAGTGCACCTGAAAACCCCGCCGGCGAGCCCGCGCCGCAGCCGCTTCGTTAAGCTCCAGGCCTTCCACCTCGAAACCGTTGGCCGCATAAAGACTCAAGCCACGCCCCTCGTTGCACCCCACGTCCAGCAGCCGGCCCGCCCCGTGGCGTCCATGAAAACTCATATCCCCGTCCCACTTCAACCAGAGACGGTAGAGGCGGGATGCCAGAAAGCGCTCCCGGAGGCCCCCATAGGCGCTGTCGGGTTTGACCCCGGCGTTATAGAACCGCTCGTATAAACCTTTGAGTTCCGCTTCCGGCGGCCGGGGCCAGGTCTGCTCCAGGCCGCAGTTGGTACACTGGAGGATGGCGTAAGTCCCGGGCGCCCCGAAGCGGTCGTCGGTCAAGCCGTCCAGGCGCAGCCGGCACCTCTGGCCGCAAACCCCGCAAGACTCATTATGGTCCGCTGATGCACCCATGTTATCCGCCGCTCCCCTCAGGCTGACATATCCTTGTATTTTTGCGACATGGGGGATTGGGGGTCGCGCAATTCTTCCAGCTTGAGACTGATCTGATAGTCGTGAAAGGTGTGAAGCAAACAGAAGCGGAACCCCATGCGCCCATCCAGGAAACCTAATTTGAAAAAGTACATCCAGATAAATTTGAACACGGCTCGGCCGGGCAGATACTTGTAGGCGAGATTCTTCAAAAACCGCCGCCGCCCCGGCCCCCTGGACCAAAGGTCCGCCGGCAACCCCTGAGGTTGGTTCGGCGCACTCAGGGTCCGAAAGGCCTCCACAGCCTCCAGGCTGGAATAGACGTTGTGGCGGTCAAAATAGCGTTCGATCCCCTTGTAATCATAATGGATGAGCGGGTGCTGAAGATAGCCCGGGGGGCCGTTAAGGAGAATATGCTCGTGGACCAGGCGGGGTTCATAACGTCCCTGGCCCCGCCGCAACAGACGCAGGTTCCAGTCGGGATACCAGCCGCCGTGCCTGATCCAGACGCCGGCAAACCAGTTTTGCCGGGCCACATAGTAACCGTGATGGGGGGGCGAGCCGCTGACTATGGCCGCAATCTCCCGGGCCAGATCCGGAGTCACCCGCTCATCGGCATCCACAATCAGAATCCAGTCGTGCCGGAAGTCGATAGTATCCAGGGCCCAGTTTTTGTGGGCGGAGAAATTGTCAAACTGCCGCTGCACCACCCGGGCGCCGCCTCTCCCGGCAATATTGACCGTATCATCCTCACTGTATGAATCCAGGACCACACAGTCATCGCCCCAGGACACGCTCTCCAGGCAAGCGGCCAGGTTGCGTTCTTCATTTTTGGTGCAAATCAACACCGATACCGGAGTCTTACAGGCGTCACCGGTCATGATCGCCTCCGGGCCGGCTGGGGCTCTGGGTCTGATTCATATCCCGATGGCGCCGATGTTCGTCAATGATCCGGACATAGGCCTCGGCCAGACGCGGCGCGATCCGGGGCCATTGAAACCGCTCCTGAACCAGAGCTCTGCCTTTCTGGCCCATGCCGGCGGCGGCGTCGGGGTCGGCCAGGAGTTCCAGTATCCGGTCGGCCAGGGCCGTGGCGTCACACGGGATCACCCTGCCGGCCCCACCGGTTTCTACCTCCGACCAAATATTGACCTGATCGGAAATGATCACCGGCAGGCCCGCGGCCATGGCCTCGATGACCGCTATGCCAAAATTCTCCGAATAGGATGGCAGCACAAACAGGCTGGCGTCACGCAATACAGCCAATTTATCCGGCCCCAGCAGCATCCCGGTAAAGGTGGCCCGGGCGCCCATGCCCTCCTCCTCCAGCCAGGCGCGGACCCGGGCGGCCCAGCCCTCATTGTCGGGCCCGGCAATCACCAGGTGGACGTCCTGGCGCCGGCGGGCCACGACGCCGAACGCCTTGGCCACAATATCCAGGCCTTTCTTGAAATTAATGCGCCCGAAAAAGAGAATGATGCGTTTATCGCCGATTTCCGGGTGCCGGCGCCTGAATTCGCCCGGCTCCGGCAGCCCCGAAAATTCATCGAGGTCCATTCCCAAGGGAACCACCACTCCCGGGGTGTCGAAGGTGAAAGGCGCAGCCAGTTCCCGTTCCTGGGCAGTAGTGAACAGGATGGCTGAAGCTTTTCGAATAGTATGGTTCTGGAATCCCCATTCCATGAAGCGTTTGCGCCAGCGGTGACGCCGATAGATAAAGGGGTCCAGGCTCCCATGAGGTTGGATGAGGTAGGGAACCCCAAAGATGCGGCAGTAGCGTCCGGACACCAGATCGTGGAAGAGATAGAGGTTATGAACGTGTACCAGATCGACGCCCTTGATTTCCTGCCGCAAGGCGCGGGCTAAAGGCCAAGAAGTGCCCCAGAACCTGGGCGCTTGAATGGGGAAATAACGCACCTCCACTCCCTCCCGCCATACCGGGCGATCGGTGGGCACCGGCAAAATCTTAGGTCCATCTTGGTTGGTGGTGTAGATGCTCACCTGGTGGCTTAACTGAGCCACGGCCCTGGCCATTTCCCAGCAGGCCTTGGAGGGGCCCCCGTAACGGGGAGCCAGGTTGGCAATTACATGGAGGATCTTCACGAGTTCACCGGAGGCTCAGTAATGCGGCCTGGCCCAAACCCCACCCCGGACTCGCCGCCAAGTCGATCTGCCATAAATGCATTAATTTTTCGCTTCAAGTTTCGCAGCCGTAATGGGCGATAATCTGCTGTGCCCTCATGCCCTATCGTTAATCATGATGATAATGATCCGCTACCAATTCATACACTGCAAGCGTTTGTCGTGCCACTTTTTCCCACTCGAAAAGGGAGGCCCTAATCAGGCCTCGTTCAATAATGGCTAGGCGTAAATCATTATTAGTCAGCAAAGCATACATGGCTTGCGCTAAACCATCGTGGTCATGTGGCGAGCACATTAATCCGGCGTCACCGATTACTTCGGGTAACGACGCGGCATTCGATGCCACCACCGGCGTGCCGCAAGCCATGGCCTCCAGCGGCGGCCAGCCGAAACCTTCATATAAAGAAGGAAACAAGAGAATATCAACACTGTTATACAAAGCCGCCAGGTGGTCGTCTGAGACTCCCACCAAATAGTGGGTGATATCTTCAAGGCCGCAGTTCCGGACCGCTGCCTTAAATTCAGGAGTTGGCGGTCCCAGTTTAAGTAACTGCAGCGGCTTTTCATACCTGGCGCGCAGGCGTGCGCATGCCAGCACCGCGGCAGCGTGATTTTTGTAAAATTGCGATCCCGTAACTAATACGCGCTTTGCCTGGCAGCCAGCTAGCCCTAAAGCCGCTCCGGTCAGAGTTTTTTCCTCGGGCCCATAGGGCCTAAAATTTTTATCGAGGCCCGGATAAATTATACTGATACGGTCAGATGGAATTTTGAGTATCTGCATAAGATCATGTCGGGTGTTTTCGCTAACTGCAATGAGATGCCTAGCCCTCCGAAGCGCACCGAAGGAAAACAGATTAAACCACGGCTTGCGTCCCCGTGGATAGCCGGGTATGCCGCCACGCCAACGCACCAGGGGTATGAGATCATGCACTGTGACCACGGTGTGCTTGGGGTCAAGTACATAGAGGAGATGCCCATAACCTGGGTCAACGATATGATTAATCTGTCCTGAGTGGCGGCGAGCCCGCCATGGATATCTACCGTAGCGAGCCAAACGCATGCCCCAAAGGCCGGCTTTTGATCCTTCCGGCAACGTGGGAATGTATTCGGTGAGATGGCAGCGCCCGGCACAATGCGTTCGCAACGCTTTGATCAAACTATCAGCATAGACTTCCATACTGAAGCGTTCATCTTCCACATAATTACGGAAGAGCATTATTTCCAGACTATCCATATATTCTTGCCGCCGATAAAGCTGAGACACCTATCCCGCCATAATTTGCGTTGGGCAGGGGAGGCAAATAGCGCCGCGCCGGAACGAGACGATCAATTTTTACCATTTAAGTTCTTTCAACCAACCCATTGCCAAGACACGGCTGGGCACGGCCCGCAGCCACCATACCAGCAGCAGGAGAAAAACCACCGGGGCGAGCCAGGGAACGGCCGCCAGGATAACCAGACTTCCGACATACGGCACCATCTCGGTGGCAAAAAACTTGAAAGAGAAACAGGCATGGTAACCCCGCAGCAGATACGGGACCGACCAGAAAGGCAGGATCAGGTCCCCGATAATCATGCCCAGCACAATCCCCGGCAACCCGAAGTGCCGCCCGCCCAGATAGGCCAGGCCGATGGTGAGGATCGAGGCGGCGAACAGCAACTTGGAAAGGGTGTGATGCCGGTTGGTCGCCTGCAAGGGATGGCTGCAGGTTAACCAAAAGATGAATTGCGCCATGTAGATCAGGAATAAATCCATCACCGACTGCTGGAAGGGCACCGTTTTTCTCAACCAGAAGTGATAGATGAAGCCGCCGTAAAAATGAAAAATCGTTATAAAGATAACCGATGCCATCAGGGCCGAGCGCAGGATGACCCGGAACAGCACCAGAAATTTATCCATATCTTGTTGGGCGTCCAGGCGCGTCATCTCCGGCCAGGCCGCATGTGAGAGTTGATCGAGAAATGATCGGATCAGATTGACAATGGTCCGCATGGTGGAAAAGAGCACTACCTGGATCGGCCCCGCTACAACCCCCACCACCAGCACGGTCCCTTGCAGAGAAAACGCCTGACCCAGCTGAATGAGGAAAAAATGGAGGCTGGGCTTAATGAAACTCAGGCCAAAAGAGAAATCAGCCTCCCGCAGGGATAAGAGCTTGAATTGCGGGAATTTCCGGTTGAGATCCACCAGGGCTAAACCGGCGGTGATCCCATAGGGAATTAGCTGGACAATGGCGATGGGCACCATACCCCAGCGCCCCCATAACCCGCCGGCCAGAAAGATGAGATTCATCAGCTGCATGCAATTGATCAGCATAACCCCGCGAGGCAGCATTTCCACGGCAAAGTAAACCCGTAATAATACGCTCTGCGGCAGCGAGACAACTATCTGGAAAGCCAGGATCGCCAGGACCAGCACCACCGTACCGTGACTGGTCTGATTGATGTGGAGCAAGGTGGCCGGGTTGAAAAAGACAATTACGGCAACGAAGATAATGAATACAGCAATGGGGATGATGAGAAATAAGGCCAGGCCGGTGTGCAATATCTTGCAGAATTGGTCATTATCCCGATGGGCGTAAGCCTGGGTCATGCGGTTGACGATATAGAGCTGAGCCCCCATTTCGGTTAAGGAAAGATAAGCCACCATGGAAGAAAGAAGCAGCCATTCCCCATAAATATCCGCGCCCCAGGCCAGCAAAAACAGCGGCACCAGCACTATTTTCGAGGCTATATTTATCACCTGCCCCAAAAAATTGGCTCCGATACCTTTGAATAGCCTATTTATCATGCTAACCTGGCCTGGTTGTTTAGGATAATGTTCCGGGCGGATTGAAATACCATAACATAAAATCTTTTATCGGCTAATTTATCTGCGACTTGCCGGATTACCAACGCCGGTAAATGGTTACCTAAAGGCTGATTATTTTCTGATAGGCCGCGATCATTTTCTGGGCATAATCGGCCCAGGAAAAGCCGGCTTGCACTCGCCTCAGGGCCGACTCCCCCATAGTCCTGCAAGCCTCGGGATGCTCATAAAAATAGAGGATTTTCTCTTTGATGGCGTCCACATCCCGGATGGGCAGGATGAACCCATCCCGGCCTTCCCTGACGATATCGGCGCCCCCGGTGTTGGTCGTACAAATCACCGGCAGGCCGCAGGCCATGGCCATGGGCTGCACCATGGCCAGCCCTTCTTCGATGGAGGCCAGACATAACACCGATCCCTGGGACATATATTTATAAAGTTCAGTTTCAGGGAATTGACCTTTCAGTATGATGTTCGATGCAGCAAACTGACGGAGGAAGGGTTTGACTTCATCCGTTATACTGCCGATAAGCCATAATTCGGCATCTTTTAGCCTGAGTTCGGAGAAAGCCTGCAAGAGATAAGGTACTCCTTTCCTGAGGCTGAGATTGGCGCAATGAATGATCCTAAAGGTATTATCTTCCTTGGGAATGGGATAAAAGTGCTGCAGATTTACGCCATAGGGAATCTGGATGAGCTTTTCCTCCGGAATGCCGCACTGGAGAAAGGTTCCCTTGACAAATTGCGACGGGATCGAAATATAATCCGCCTCCTGGTATTCCATCAATTCCCGCTCTACCACCTTGGGATGCACCACCTCTTTTTCCAGGCCGAAGCGTCGATATTCTTCGGTCAATATCCTTCGTTGGAAAAGCATGTGGCTCGAGCCCCGCTCCAAGACCGTTTTTGCCCCCATCCGGCGGGCGCGCCGCAGAGAATGGAGGGAGCAACCGCTCAGCCCCACAAAAATATCCTCCGACGCCATGAGATGCCGCGCCGCATGGCGGTCAAATAATTCGAAGATCATGTATTGGGGGTTGATTAACGATTCCGCAAATGGACCGATTTTCCGCCAGATCCGATTATGAATCTCATGTATCAAGAGAGAGGTGATATTTTCGGGCTTAATGCCATACTTGACCGTCTCAAATTTGGGATAGCTGGTGATCAGCCTGGCAAGAAAGTTATGGTCCTGGAGTTGTTTGGCAAGATGAAATAGATGGAAGCGTCCCAAAACGCTGATAGTGATTTTCACAGATCAACCCCGATAGAGCTTAGTTTCAAACATAGGCCGCATCCAGCATCTTTTTCAGGTTGCTTTCGTTGAAAATGCCGTTACGGAGACACCGCATCCGGCCTTTTTCGGCGATGTCAGCCCGCATTTTTTCATCCCTGAGCAGTTTTTGGCACTTTTCTATGCATTCATTGACATCACTCCAGTAAACCGCCTCAACATCTTCCCTATATAATTGCAGGTGTTCCGAGGTCCGTTCGGCGCACAACAACCCGCCGCAATAAGGGATTTCAAAAGTCCTGGTAGTGTGCAAATCCCGATTCCCCTTGGAAAGGAGACCCAGCGAAATCTTGGCCAGCTGAATGGCCTTGAGATAATCATCCCCATAGATGGCCGGGCCCTGCCATGCCGGTTGCAAGGCCGGCCACTCCGGCGCTTTTTGCCAGTCATTGCCGTAAATTGCCAATGGCACCCCGGCTTGTATCAACTCTCGGAGAAATGGTCCTCTTTCCGGCATCCAGGTCCCGATGAACAGAACATCATGGGGAAATCGCCACCGGTCCTGGGGCGTTAAGGCCCGGGGGCCATCCAATTCATCCACCGCCATGAACACCTGGAGAACTTTCCGGGCCCCCAAGGCATAGGCCTCCGCGATGTTGACCGGCCGCACTACTGCCAGCAAATCATAATGGGGGACGGCTTCAAGATATAACCGCCACTTTTTTTTATCCCGGGTGCCGAATGGATCATCGTTATTATAATTAATCAGAATATCTGATACTTTCCTCAATTCACTCAACACCTTAGGTCCAACAAATTCTCCATTGTCCACAAAAATCACGTCATAGCTGCATTGACGAATCATCGGAGTAATCTTTTTTTTCAGATAACTCTCTGTTAACGATGCACCGGCGTAATACATTAATCTTCCAACAATATTTCTGAAAGGAAATAAGCTGGAGGGATCTATCTGCGTAACGTCGTGGCCGAGACGTTTCAGGGCATTGGCTCTTTTTAGGGCATTCCCGCCATCGGCGCCGAGGAAAAGTATAGTTAATTTTTCTTTCATGCTAGCTAAACTATAAGTAGAGGTTCATCCGGTTGGTTGCTTCCGGGTAACATAGGCCAGGGCCTGGTTAAGACCGGCGACATCCTCTTCCAGGCCCCAGGCCGCAATGATTTCAAGGCTTTTTTGCCCCATGACCCGGCACCTGGCGGGATCGCCCAACAGGTTAACGAGCGCCTGCCGGAGCCCGGCAATATCTCCGGCGGTAAATACATAGCCGTTCACCCCGGGCCGCACCAGATCAGGGCCGCACCCCACCTGATCACTTACCACCACCGCCCGCCCGGCGTTCATCACCTCATTGATCACCAGCCCCCAGGGCTCAAAGACCGAGGGCAACACCAGCACGTCGCACAAGTCATAATATCCCGGGAGTTCGGTCTGGTTCTTGAAGCCCAGAAATTTGATCGAACTCCAGGCCCTGGATCTGGCGCGTTCTTCCAGGCAATGCCGCTGGTCGCCGTCCCCGATGAACACGAGGTAGGGATGCGGTTCCCGGACCTGGTCGGGGGACATCTGAATATAAGCCTCCAGCAAGTCCGCGCCGCGTTTGATCTTCGACAACTTGCTGGCAAAGAGAATAATGGGCCGTCCCGGTTCTAGCCCCAGGTCCCGCCGCAAGCGCTCCCGCTCCCCGGCGGCCGCCCTGGCCTGATCACGAAAAAAGCCGTTATCCACCGCATAAGGCACGGGAAAAATCCGGTTGGCGGCAATGCCGTAGGAGCGATAATACTCGGCGTTGAGGGTCCCGATGGCCAGAAATCCATCCACGCACTTCCTGAGCCCCAGAAAGAACCAGCGCTTGACGATCCGCTTCAAGTAACTGCGCGGGGCGCTGATGGGCGTGGCTTCATCGCGCACCAACACCTTGAGCCCCCGGATTTTGGCCCTGGCCATGGCGCGCCAATGAAACCAGCGATTATAGCCATGGACCCAGAGAACGTCAAAATTGTCCCGGTTCAAGCGCCTGGCCAGCCCATAGTTGAAAGGCCGCCAGAAGGACACCCGATCCCGCCGTCTCAGGGCCGGGAGGATTTCATGCCGGTATCCCCCGGTCAGGGGGGTATCCCAAGCAATAGCCTTGCCGAAGTCGGGGTCGAGATAGCTTCTCAGGGAAAAATCGCTACAGAAAAACACCGTCAGATCAATGCCGGGCTCCGCCGCAATCCGTCGCAGCAGCGGGGCCTGGTACTGGATCGGGTGGGTCACCAGGTATGCCAGGCGGATTTTAGGCTCCATGTCCCTTCAACTGCCTCAGTTCATCCTCGACCATCAGAGTGACCACTTGCTGCATTTTATTTTTGGCCTGCCATCCAAGAATTTTCCGGGATTTTCGCGGATTGCCCCGGCTGACGGCAATTTCGGTAGGCCGAAATAAATCCGGGTCTATGACCACATGGTCACGCCAATCCAGGTGGACCTGGGCAAAGGCCGCGGCCACAAATTCCTCCAACGAGTGACTCTCTCCCGTGGCAATGACGAAATCATCCGGGGCTTCCTGCTGCACCATGAGCCACATGGCCTCAACATATTCCGGGGCCCAACCCCAGTCACGCCGGATGGCAATGTTCCCAAGTTGGAGTTGCTCCCGAGAGCCGGCCGCAATCCGGCAGGCCGCGTTGACGATCTTTTTGGTGACGAACCGGGCCGGCCGCAACGGCGATTCATGGTTGAACAAAATCCCGGAACAGGCGAACAGACTGTAGGCCTCCCGGTAATTGGCCACCTCCCAAAACGCCGCGGCCTTGGCCACGGCATAGGGGCTGCGCGGGCGAAACGGGGTCTGTTCGTCCGCATCGTCGGCAATATCCCCAAAACATTCACTTGAACAGGCATTATAAAATTTAATGGGCTTGCCGGTGAACCTGATGGCCTCCAAAAGATTGAGGGTGCCGACGCTGATACTTTCCAGGGTTTCCACGGGCTGCTGAAACGATAGGCCCACCGAGCTCTGTCCCGCCAGGTTGTAAATTTCGTCCGGCTCCACTTTAATGAGCGCTTGCAGCACGCTGCGAAAATCGCTGAGGGCTACGGATTCGACCTCGATTCGGTCACGAATCCCTAAGCGTCCCAGATTGCTCAGGGAGGCCATCTGGGCATCCCGGGAACTCCCCACCACGCGATACCCCTTGGCCAACAAGAGTTGGGCCAGATAACCGCCGTCCTGTCCCGAGACCCCGCAAATAATCGCTTTTTTCATATTTTACCTGAATCAGGCTTCAGCCGATTCTCTTGGATTTGATCCCGCAGGATCGCATGACAACGCGCCGCAAAATTTTCAAAGGAGAAATAATCCAGTCCCGGATGGATTACCCCTCGAGGCTGTTGCAGGGCTTTAAGCCCCCCGGCCTCAATTTCATCCCGTAACTTTTACAGGGGCCATGTTACCTCCCCTGCCCGAAAATTACGGTGCGGACGGTCTTGAGCAGAATCGCCAAATCCAACAAAAAGCCGATATTTTTAATATAGTAGAGATCATATTTAAGTTTTTCCTGAGTGCTATCAATGGTTAAGCCCTCGGGAAAGGTCACCTGGGCCCAGCCGGTTATGCCCGGTTTGACCAGAGTCCGGTATTTATAAAAGTCAATCGTGTCCATGTAACTGGTGTGCGCCAGGGGCCGCGGCCCGATAAAACTCATTTCCCCCCGGATAATATTCCATAATTGCGGTAACTCATCCAACCGAAGTTTGCGGATAAATTTACCGGCCCTGGTAATACGAGGGTCATTGTGGTTGGTCCATGCCGGCCCATCATTTTCCGCTCCCTCAAACATGGTGCGGAATTTGATGATTTTAAAGGGCTTCCCTTTCTGGCCGAGCCTCTCCTGTATAAAAAATACTGGGCCTCTGCTATCCAGCTTTATGAGTAAAGCGACCGCCAGCATGAGAGGACTGGCTGCAATCAAAAAGGTTCCTGCCAGCGCCAAATCAACCAACCGCTTTAACCGGATATAGTAGATTTTTCGGCTATTGACGCTCCAATCGAAGATCCAGTCATCGGAGATATGATCGGTGGGCAGCTTGCCGGTAAGAAGCTCATAAAATGTAGGCATGTCAATGAGGCGGCATTCATCCCAGGACACCATGATCAGATTGTTGGTCAGCCAGGGGGATCGCTTCCCGGTGATGGCCACCACGGCCAGGTTAACTTTATATTCATTAATTAAATTAACTAATTGCGAAGAATCTCCCAGGACGGGCAAGTCATCCACTCGCGTCCCCAGCTTCTGGGGATCATCATCTACAAAACCCACGGGCAGGAAACCGCATCCCGGCCGCTCGCGCAGAGAATCCAGCAGATAGCATCCGGCCTTGCCGGCGCCGATAATCATAATGCGCTTCTCCAGACGCTGCGGCAGGGCAATGACCGAAAACGTGAACCGCCAAACCGCCACGAGGATCGCGAAGGACAGCGCTTGGATTAACAGCAGGGTGCGGCCGATAATCCAGCCCTGCAAAGGAAAATAGAAGGCCAGCACGACCAAGAGTGTCCCGATCCAACAAGCGGCGAACACATACACCAGATTGACAATATGCCGGAAATCCTTAAAATAATTATAAGTATCAGCTATATACAATACTATAAGATAGGTAATGCCGATCAATATAAAATATATTTTATATTGATATATATATTGGAATATAACTGGTGAAGTAAGTTGGTTAAAGTAACAAGCGATAAAGACAGATAGTACATAGCATAAAGCGTCACCATTAAACAATATAAACTTCCAGGGAGACAATGGTAAACTAAATAATTTAAACATCATTTATAAATCCAATCAGATAAATATTTTTAGTGTTTTTTATATATAAAATCGCTTAATTGGCATTCTTTGTTGCTAATATAATAGCTTTATTTCTACCAAAGAGATTTATCCTGATAAGCGATTTGACAATTATTGCAACAAACCAATTTAAAGATTTTGGGATGCCTATATTGTTGACATATTGAGAGATTCCTTCCGTGTCTCCCCAAGATAAACTGGTTTTGTTTTTAATGAAAATAATTTTGTATGGAAGTTGATCAAACAATTTTTGGAGTGAATTATCGGTGAATAGTTGTAGATGTTCAGCACTAATTCTATTGTTTCGTGCAACCCCTAATACTTCCAAAATAGACAAATAGAAATCAGCCAGACATTTTCTTGGAGTCTCTATGAAAATAAGCCCATTATCTTTCAATAATTTTGCTAAATCTTCTAATTCACACCGGGGATTTTCCATATGCTCAAGGACATCAAACATGGTAATGATATCAAATTTATCGGTGATTTTATTTAGGGCAGCAAAAACTTTTAATCCCTTTCTTTTGGCATAATCCACTACCGCAGGTGAAATATCGTATCCATATGAATCAATTCCAAGATTTTGGCATAATGAAATGAAGTAACCATCACCACATCCGATATCTAAGAGTCTTTGTCCTGCCATTTTCCTGTTCTGATGATCCAAAAATGATTTAATTAAATTCAAACAATAATTAAATTTGCTTTTCTCGGTAGATATTTCCGTGTAATATTCATCAAGAGATTCATCAGTATCACTGCGTAATTGTTTAATAGAAACATCCTTGACAAATAAAAGGCCACAGTTAAGACACTCCGCCATCGGCAGTCCGTCGACGGTTTTACGAGATTTAACTTCTATTGGGCCAGCGCAGATCTTGCAAGTCTTATAACTTATCGAGTCATAAATATTATCTATCATCTAAACCCCTTCAAAGAAAATCCTGACGCATAAAAAAACGGAGTGTCGACCTAATTCAATAACCGGGCTTCAGGCGCGATAGGGACCAATTTGGGTCATAATCTTGGGTACCACTACGGCCCGGTCATATTCCCGGTCAAACAGGTTCCTGGCCGCGTCGCCTAACCTCCGGCGGCACTCGGGATTCTCCATGAGCCCCTCAATTAGCTCCTGGAACCGGCTGACCTCTCCCTCAGGGATGACAAGGCCACACTGCGCCTTGAGAATCGCGGCGGCGATGCTGTTCTGTTCATTGCCCAGAAACATGACCGGCCGGCCCACCGCCAAGATCCCGGCCAGCTTGCTGGGAACGATATACCCCTGGACCTGGGCATCCAGCGAAATCAGGTGAATATCACCGGCGGACAAGGTTTCCCGGAGCCTTTCCCGGGGTTGGTACGGCAACATCATAATATTGTTGAGATGATGCCTCCGGCGCCAATCGTCGATCTGGGGTTTCCTGGCCCCCTCGCCGATAAAGACGAAATGGATTTTATCTTTAGATGCCAGGGCCCGGGCCGCCGCCAGGATAGTTTCAAACCGGTGGCCGAGACCCATATTGCCCGAGTACATCACCACCAGGTGATCTCCGGGAATGCCGATTTCCCGGCGAAACCGGTTTTCCCCATGGTCCAGGGGAGAGAGTCGGCTCCCGTCAGCCCAGGGTGGAGTAATGGCCAGACGGTCGGCAGTCACGCCCTTGTTTTTCAGCACCCCGGCCATACATTCTCCCAGGGCCAGGACTTGATCGCAATTTCTCAGCCCGGCCTCGGCCCAACGGCCCAACAGAGATGAGACCCAGCCGCGCTGCGGCAAGGACCCCAGGGCCATGGCCAGATCAGGATAGACATCGTCCACATGGTGAATCACCCGCCCACCCAGCCGCCGGCGTAACTGCAAAACCGTATTGACGACCAGGGGCGGATCGGTCATCACGAACCAGGCATCCGGTTTGACGGTGATATTATTGGCATAGCGCAACGCCAGATGGAAGGTAATTATATCAAAAAGACGGCCGCAAAAATGCCGCCGGCCGAAACGGCTGGTGCGGAGGCGGTGTATCTGGATTCCTTGCCAAATCTGGCGCCGGGGCAATCGGGCCTGGGGGTGATTATATAATTGCCGGGAGGTAAATACCTGCACCTCATGACCGGCGGCCTGCAAGTCTTCGGCGAGATCGGTGAGCAGAAGCGAAGTGGCTGATTCATCAGGCCAGAAATACCGGTTCACCAGATAGATGATCATGATCGCTTCATCAGATAGGGGCCCAGCACCAGGACGTCCATTTTGGTCCGCAAAAAACAATCCAAGGCTTCTTGGGGGTGACAAACGATGGGCTCATTTTCATTAAAAGAGGTATTCAAGAGCATGGGGATCTGGGTGATCTGTTCAAATTCCTTAATCAGACGCCAGTACAGGGGGTTATCTTTCTCAGCCACCGTCTGGAGCCTGCCGGTCCCATCCACGTGGGTGACCGCAGGCACCAGGGGTCTTTTGTCCGGCCTGATCAGATAAACCTTGATCATAAAGGGATCAGGATAGTTTTGTTCGAAATATTCATCGACTGATTCCAACAAAATCGAGGGCGCGAAGGGCCGGAAGGACTCGCGCCGCTTGATTCTCTGATTCAAAATCTCTTTCATCTCCGGTTTTCTCGGATCGGCCAGGATGCTCCGGTTGCCCAGAGCCCTCGGACCCCATTCCATTCTCCCCTGGAACCATCCCACTACCTTTCCCGCGGCGATTTCCTGGGCGGTCTGCCGGCATAAGGCGAGGGTATCCTCAATTTTTTCTATGGTGCAGTTCGCCTTGAGCAATTCGTCATGCCGGCCGGTGATGGCCTCGGACAATTCCGCCTCGCTGAATTGCGGCCCCCAGTAGGCCCGCTCCAACACAAAACCGCGGGAGCGCTGCAAGGTTTTATTCCACAGATAAAAGGCGGCCCCAATTGCGCCGCCCGAGTCTCCGGCGGCGGCCTGAATGTAGACCTCTTTAAACGGCGTGCGCAGGAATATTTTACCATTCGCCACGCTGTTCATGGCGCAGCCACCCGCCAGACACAGATGCGGGGTTTTCACCTGCTGGTGCACATGATTCAAGAGATGGAGAAAGGCCTCTTCGTACCTTTGCTGGAGCGAAGCCGCGATGTTCTCATGCCGCTGGGTTATGGGGTCCCCCGGGGCGCGGCGGGGTCCTAAAAGCCGCTCCATCTCAGGTGAAAAGACAGTACCCATGTGCGGTTCACCCGCCTCGAAGGTCATGCTGGCGCCATGCACCTGGTGCAGAAAATAAGGCAGGTTCAGTTGAAACTGACCCGATGCAGTTAATGCGACCAACTCTCTCATCTCGGATTGGGCCGCCGGCTCGCCATAAGCCGCCAGACCCATAACCTTGTATTCGTCCCCATATTGGGTAAACCCCAGCCATTGCGTTATGGCGAGATAAAATAAACCCAAGGAGTGCGGAAAATAGATTTTTTCTTTGGGCTCCAGGTGATTGCCGCGGCCCACCCCCCACATGGCCCCGACAAAATCCCCAAATCCATCCACCGAGACCACAGCCGCCTCATCAAAGGGAGACACCATAAAGGCACTGGCCAGATGGGCCAGGTGGTGCTCCACATAAGAAATTCCGGCCTTTAACTTTGCCGCCGGCACCCCAAATTCCTGGGCCAGGGTTTTCTTAATATCCATCATCGTCGAGGCATTTTTAGCTCGATCCTTAATCAATGCCAGGGTAGGACGCCGGCGTAGCGCAAACCAGACCTTGCGTAACAGGTTCGCCCGCGGATTGCGATTCAGCGCTACCTGATCGATTTCTTCAATGCCCACCCCGGCCTCACGCAAGCAGTACTTAATCGACTCCGTCGGAAAACCGGCCCAGTGCTTAATCCTTTTAAAGCGTTCCTCCTCTACTGCGGCCAGGAGTTCGCCATTTCTTAAGATGCAAGCTGATGAATCAGCGTGGTAGGCATTAATTCCCAAAATAAACATTACTGATAGCTCTCTTTTATCGAGGTGTACTCATAGTTATCGCTGCCAAATCTAAAGCCGGCGCCGCATGATGATGATAATCATGAAGGCCCGGTTGCAACTCAAGCCGCATCTATCCGGCCAGGCTGGAATACAGCTCCAGCCATTGTGGCCCCACGGCCTGCCAGGAATAGCGCCGTTCCACCAGTTGCCGCAATTTTCGGCCGCGGTCCTGCCGTTCGCTCGCACTCCAGGAAAACACCTGTTTCAGGGCTCGGCTCAATTCTTCCACCCGGGGATGGACCAAAAGGCCCCCCCCCTCCTCCCAACCGCCCAACCCGGTCTCATGCGTGGTAACCACCGGCAGCTCCGCCGACGCGGCCTCCAGGTTGACCAAACCCATAACCTCGGTTTGGGAAGGGGAGCAGAAGGCCCAGGCATGCCGGTACAGGGAAAGTTTTTCTTGAGGCCCAAACACCGGACCCAGGAATTTAACCTGTTCTTCTATACCCAACAACCGGACCAGGGATTCAAGTTGGGCCACGTAGGCGGGATCGCTCGCAGGCCCGACGATCAGGAGGCGAACCCTGCCGTTGATGCCGGCAATAGCCTTGGCAAAGGCCGAAATCAGCAGCTCGATCCCCTTTACCGGATGGAGGCGACCCAGAAAGAGCAGATAAGGCTCGTCCGCTGCGGGAGATACATCCTCCCCGGCACTGGCCCGGAGGGAGTCCAAGGCCTCCAGGTCTATGGCGTTGGGGATGACCTTAATTTCTTGCCCGGGTAACCACGTGGCCAGTTCGTCCCGTTCCCGGGCCGTGACCGCATGGATCAGGGGGATAGGCCGAAATGCCGGGTAAGCCACGGTACGCCAATATATCAGCTTCCTGAGTTCCTTGAACCCCAGATGCCGCAGATGCCACCGGTTGAGCATACCATGAGGACTCAGCAGAACCGGGGCGCCTTGTCGATAAGCCTGCCGGGCCGCAACCCACTGGAAACCCATCCATACCCCATGGAGATGAAGAATCGGGCCGCCCGACTGGCTGAGCTGTTGGAGGTAAGACTTGAGGCCCCGGGGGAATCGCCAGATCTCCCCAGCAACCAGCGGGAATTTTATCAGCTTGACACCCCGGGGAACCGGACTTCCCTGCTTGTCGGGCGCCAAAATTGTCGTAGCCCACCCCTGACCGGCCAGGTAACGGGTAAGCTGCGTAATCATTCCCGGCACCCCACCCTCGGGCGAAAAATCATCCGTAATGTGGTAAATGTGGCTCAATCGGCGACCTGACCTACTGGCAATAAATCAACCCTCCCCGATTGGATTAGTCTTAGCATCCGGCCCAATTCCACGTCATTATCATTACTTAATGATTTTCATACGGTCTTTTTCTGAATAAATACATAATATCATGCAGCATTTTTGAATAATTCGAAAGATAAACAAATTCAGTCAGATATCTTGATTTAAAAGCAAATAGAGCTGGATATTGCCAAAACCCCCTTCTCAAAGAGAATTTAATTTTTAAGGATTTAATATCACCAACTAATTCGATGTGTTCTTTCTTCGGAACATAACCATATCTTTCAGCGACCTTTAAATAGTCTATTTTCTTCCATTCAAATCCCATCATTTCTGACACTATTAAATCAAAGGCACCCAATGAATTAGCGGCAGCAAACCAGTTTGTCTCAACCGCATCGCCAACTATAGGCCCATTATTATTTAATCCATATTTCCCGTCTAAAATGGCATACTTAAATTTTAATACGTCCGCTACCCTTGAAATCAAACAATTGAACATGTAATGGTTTTTCAACCTCATTATATCGGGTAGGCATCCCCATTGATTTTTATATGACAGCGAAATCTGCGTCAAGTCGTGAACCTTGGGTACCGGGCAACTTATAGAAAAATCTATTTCGCTGAAAAATATTTCCGGTAAATCAATCTCATATTGACCCCTGAGGGTTTGAAGCGTAACTTTCCTCGAAGGAACTTTGGAGAGATTCACTACCTCAACCTGGGGAAATTCACTGGCCAATTCAAAATAACCCATGGTTTTAAAGGCCTCGTCCATGGAAAAACTGTGATAACCACCCTCCCCTTCACCTATATAAATTTTAACATTTCGATTAAAGTCTATTAAAGTGCCAACAACTTCCCTGATAAATTCCAGGCTGGTGGTAACGCCCGGCTTATATGTCGGATAAGTTAAATTAGGTTTGATAAGAATGGCCCGGGCCGACCTGGTATCGGTATCCAACCCAATTTTCTGCGCGGTTTTGACAAGTTGTGCCCGCAGCCCCTCCATGGAATCGGCTAACTTATCAATTACCACCGTAGCTTTTCTCATCTTGTTTACCCTATCTTAATCCGGAGCCAGCCGGAAATTAACGGTAATGCTCTCTCCACCATCGATTCCTATCTCCGCATTGTTCTGCCGGGCCAATTGAGTTTTGAGGCAAAGGGATCCAGGATGAGATGCGCCAGCCGGCCGGAATAGAGACGTCCCAGCCATGAATAGAAATTTAACTCCGCAATCCATCTCGGCAAAGCCTGATTTTTTATCTGGGCCCGTTTGAATTCGCGCAGGGTAATGGCAATATCGTTGACGCATCGGCCCCCGGCCCGCATACCCACCAGGGCCAGAGGCACAAATTGAGCCCGCAGCCCCTCCCGGGCCCGCAAGAAGTGCTCATAGTCCATGGCCATCCGGAAGCTCTCGTCAAAGCCGCCGACCCGGTCAAAAAAATGCCGGCTGGTAAATGCCGCCTGATGAGGAATCATGTTTCGCCGGCGAAATTCCTGCCAACGCCAGGGATGGCCGCCGATCTTACATAACGGGACCGGCTTGGGATCCTGTTCCCGGGTCAGGCTGATCATTTGACCATACACAACATCAGCATCCTGATGCAAGAGCAGGTGGGGAACCATCTGCGCCACCACCGTGGGCGCCAGCAAGAGGTCATCGGCGTTGAGATACAGGAGCCAATCGCCATGAGCCTGGGCCAGTCCCAGATTGAAGGCATGGGCGATGCCGCGGTCCGGCCGGCTATGCCAGTAGGCCAGGCGAGATTCATACTTACGGATGATGCCCACGGTGCCGTCCTGCGAACCGCCATCGATGATGATGTATTCCAGGCCCGGATAAGTCTGCTCCAGGACGCTCGTGATCGTTTGCTCCATATATTCCGCGGCGTTAAAGCACACGGTGATAATGGAAATCAGCCGATCAGGAGATTTTTCCTGCTTCATGAAGGCGTACTTTCCCGATGGTTGGCGGGGCTTAAACCTTTGATCTCACCGGGCGGCATCCGCATAATCATCGCCCACCCCTGCGATTTCCCCTCCCGATAACATAAGGATGAGACGACAGAGCGCTTATCGAAAACCCGTTAACCCTGAAATCATTATTAAAATAACGCAATACATCCATAACGCAGGTACGATACATCGCGCCATACCTGATACCCTGATTGACTTCAGAGGTAATTTTAGTTCTATTCTGAAACAAACAATGAATATACGGTTTATACAACTCGTTACGGATAATCTTTGTCATTTTAAAGTGATAACCAGATAACCCCGAATCATACATAGGCCCAATAACATGCTTGACCCCGTGAAAATGATAAAAAATCAATTGCTGGTCATCTACCATCACGTATGACCCGGTCTTGTGGATTTGGTAATTGCTGATATTCCAAGGTGCTAAGTTGGCCCCTTTATGCTGCAATTCAACCACATTGGAAAATCTGTCCGGAAAATAATCGAGATATTTCTGGTCGGCAAATTTTCCGTCCTCCAGCCGGTCATAACACCATTCCAGGCAGCTCTCCCGATACCAGGAAAGACAGGCGAGCCCGCTGGCATCTCTTCTGAATGAGACCCACCCTACATTGTATTTGCCCCGGTCTTCGAGATGTCTAAAATGGGGCGGAAACTTATGACCAATAATAGCGATGGAGTTTCCCTGGATTTCATCAAATACCGGTTCCGGATCTGAAAAGAAAAATAGGTCGCTATCAAGATACGTGATCAAATCTACCGGTGGGAAATGCTCAAAAATATAGAGAGGCAATGATGGAGTGCAGGTAAAATAATACTCCATAAGGGACCTGGTGGCTTTTGCCTTGAGGAGGTCCGAATCCCATTTCTCTAATTCTGTTAAGGAAATAATTTTAATGCCTGGTAAATCAAGTTTTTGTAATTCGTCATAACACTCAGGACTTAAACAAAGCACAAATAAGGTAAAATCCTTGCACCATTCCACCATGGATTGATAAAGGGCCAGACCTTTATCGAGATAGCGGTGGTCAAAATAAGTACAATAATAGCGTTCCACGTTAATCACTTCCATCGAGCCAGCGCCCGGACAATCCGGAGAATTTCGTCATCGCCGAGCTCCGGATAAAGGGGCAGGCTCAAAATCTCCCGGCAGATTTTATCGGTGTTTTCCATACCGCCGACCCCCGTCAACACTCGATGGCGAAAGGCCGGTTGGCTATGGACCGCAAAGGGGTAATGGATCGCGGTGCCGATACCCTGGGATAGCAGGGCCTGCCTCAGCCGATCACGCTGCTCGCATCGGACCACAAAAAGATGATACGCATGGATGACATCGGCTGCGACCGCAGGGGCGTGAATTGCGGTAGTTGCCAGGGTCTGGTCAAAGGTGTGGGCAATTTCCCGCCGCCGCTGATTGTTGTCTTCAAGTTTTGACAGCTTGACCCGCAAAATGGCGGCCTGTAATTCATCCAGCCGGGAATTGATGCCTGGAAAGCTGGAGATGTAGCGCTCTTGCCAGCCATACTCACGCAAAGCCCTCATTCTGGCTGCGAGTTCCGGGTCCTTACAGACCACCAGACCCCCATCGCCGAGACACCCCAGGTTTTTGGTCGGATAAAAGCTAAAAGCCCCCAGGTCACCCCAGGAACCCACCATCCGGTTCTCCAGCCTGGCGCCGTGAGCCTGGGCGCAATCTTCGATGACTACCATCCCATATTTCCCGGCAATGGACATGATAGCCGGCAGATCAGCGGGGTGGCCATAAAGATGCACGGGAATGATGGCCTTCAGGCGTTGGGCAAACTTAGGGTTTTGAAAAAATTTCTGGACGGTTTGCTCCAGTCTGTGCGGGGAGATGGTATAGGTTTCCGGGTCGATATCGATCAGTATCGGCGTGGCGCCACATCGCTCTATAGCCGAAACCGTGGCCACCGCGGTGTGAGAGACCGTGAACACCAGATCCCCTCGACCGACCTTACAACCCCTTAGGGCCAGCTCCAGGGCATCGGTGCCGCTGGCTACGCCGACAGCATAAGGCATCCCCACATAGGCCGCGAATTCTTGTTCAAATTCCTGGACTTCCCGCCCCAGGATGTACCAGCCTGATTCCAGGACCCGGTGGATGGCAGCCTCAATCTCAGTCTTTTGCGCCAGGTAGCCGGCTTTGGGATTGGCTTGGGGGATAATGGCAGGTTTTTCTAGGGGCATAGCAATCCAGTGGCGCCAAACGGCTTTGGTCAAGATGATTTAAATATAGTTTTTTAGACTTTTGCGGTAGTAATCCAGGGTGTTACTTAAAGCCTTTTCCAAGGTAACTTTAGGCTCCCAACCAAGAGAGGTCCGAATCAAGCTAAAATCAGAATAATAATCGCCGATATCTATCTGTTTCCGGTCGGCCGGGAACTCTCTAACCACGTATTCCCCTTGACCGTACACTTCAATAAGTAATTTTCCAAGATCCGCCAGATTAATCACCTGAGGACCACCGAGATTGAAGATCTGCCCATCGGCTTTTTCTTCTCTAGCCGCCAAGAGCATGGCATCCACACAGTCATCCACGTAAGTAAAATCACGCAGTTGTTTGCCGCCCCAAATCTCAATCGGCTTACCTTCCAAGAGGAGTCGAACCCAGATTCCCAGGAAGGTTTGCCGGGCGTCTTTAATTCGCATCCTGGGCCCGATAGTATTGGTCAGTCGCAAGACGCAGGCCCTGATTCCATATACATTGTTGTAGAGAATATGATACCATTCCCCCGCCATTTTGTTAATGCCATTAACGTCCGTGGGCCGGAGCGGATGTTTTTCGTCCACCGGCAGATAGTCCGGCTTGCCGTAAATCTGCCGGGTGCTGGCAAAAATAATCTTGACGCCGGGGTTGTATTTCCGGCAGGTCTCCAAAATCGAGAGCTGCGACTGGCAATTGATTTCAAGATCAGTAAAGGGGTCATGCATGGAGTCCATGTGACTGGTCTGGCCCGCCAGGTTGAAAACATAATCCTTGCCTTGAACCAGATAACGCATGCTGTAAGGGTCGCGGACATCGGAAATGTTTACCTGCAACTTATCCCCAACCCCGGCAATATTGTATAAGTTGCCGCCGTATTCGGGGATCAGACTGTCAACCAGTAACACCTCGGCGCCATGGTCGACAAGGCGCTTGGCCAAATTAGACCCGATGAATCCTAACCCCCCGGTTATCAGAATCTTGGCGCCGTTAAAGAAGTTCATAGAGTAACTTTCTTCCCTATAATCGCATTATCGAGACATAAGTCTTCATTTTTCGGAAATATTTTATAAGAACCTGTTCCAGGATTTCAAACCCATGCTTTTCCAAAATAAATTTCAATCCAAACGAGGAATACCTGGCATAATTATAGGGTTGCGAATGTTCATCCCAAACAAACGGCGCCGTCATCAGCATGGCGCCTCCGGTTTCAGTTCCCGGTAAAGTTCCGCCACAAATTCATCCGGATTAAAAACATGCTCGAATACTTCAAACATTACAATTTGGATAAAATTCTTGTTTCCTGATATATCTTTCGTAAGATTACAATAAACTAATATATGTCTTCTTAAGTATTTTAATTTTACTTTTAAAAATCATATCGATAATATGTGTTTACTATAATAGTTTTTTCCTTCTCAAGATACAACCTTCAAATATTGCATTTATGTTAGCTTTTCCGATAGATTCAAATTTTGCCATAAGATCGTATTTCTCGTTGAACAAATTATAAAAATCATTTTTATTAAAAAACCAGCTCGGATAGCTGCTTGGATATATTTCCGGAGGCACGACCTGAACAGTCAGTCGATCTCTTCCGTCCAGAAGTAAAGGTGTCCTGTCCAAAATAATAAAATCAAAATTATACGAAATTACTTTATCGAGAAGCTCATACGGATTTTGAAGATATGAAAGCACCGAGGATATCAAAATAGCCTTGGGTGATTGTTCTTTGACGCAGGTCCCGAGATCTTCATAAAACCTGAGTTCATGATCTTCAAAATACTTCTTCCCCACCTCGACAAACTGCTTTTGCTCGACGATACTCCATCGTACCTTGGATAAGGCTTGCAGAAACGATCTGGCCTGAAAATATGAGGTCCCCAGGGAACCGCCGAAATCAAGTAAATTTAATTCCCCCCGGGACTGGACCGCAATCCACATCAACCCGGCCAGGACCGGCCAGGAGTACTGGACTTCATCGAACAGCACCCCATCGCGCTCAGCAACGGCTTCGCCCTTCTTGACCTTGAGGGCGCCGGTCTTAATCCTCTCCAGTATAAGCCCGTCATCATAACCTTTCGAGGCCTGACGGGCCTCTTCCCAGGAACCGTAGTCCCCGATCCAATGCACCCCTTTGGGGGGCATCTTGGAACGAAGCAGCCGCATAAGTATGGGCGGAACACAACTTAAGAACAACTGATATAATTTTTCATTAATGTCTTTCATAAGAAGTCCAACTCTTAGATCATAACAACCGCTTATTTAATACCTGTCCCCTACACCGAATTGATTACTTTAAGATTTTACCTATGGCAATTTATTCTTTAGCTTTACCAAGCAATACCCGTTTTATAACCCGTTTCAGGAATAGTTTGAGCCGGATTATGAATGGCAGTCTTAAAGATAACATATAGCGCTGAATTTTCTTTCTGGCGCCTTCATGCTCTAGAACTGGAATATCTCCTATCGGCACCGGAGAATTCGACAGTTGCACGTCAAGATGGTCAGTGACTTGACAATTAGTCCCGCTGCCGTCCCCGCCAATATGCATGACCAGGGAACGCCCGGGGAAAAGGGTTAATAGGCCCTTGACGAACCCCGAGGCGTGCCAACGGATCGCCCAGGACGAGATTTTCCCCTGGATCTGATCCCCTAACATCTTGGTGTACGGGTAAGCGCCATTATAATCGAACTGTTTGGTTAATTTGTGTTTTTTCAGTTCGGACAGCAATTTTTCACCATCGGCCTCGAATAAATCCCAGCCGCGTTTCCACGTTCCCCACCCCAGACAATCCGTTCCCCGGATAAAAAAAGTCTCGGGCAAGCCCTCCACCGGATAGATGTATCCGACTATGCTAATAACCTTGTCTTCATTTTCATAATAATTCAATCCATCATTCAAATACCTCAAAAAATATGGCGCCGTTACCAAATCGTCTTCCAATACAATTATGCGCCCGTAATGATCGATGGTCTCGGAAACTCCGCTGATAATGGAAGTGGCCAGACCATAATTTTTTTCTCGATTGATAATTTTAATACTCTTAAAACCTTCGATAGTACGGATATATTTTCGTACTTCTTCAACTTTTAACAGATCGTCTGAATTCTTCGGACCATCTGAATAAATTATCAAGTCGCTCAGGTCGGCAAGTTCATTTTGGCGTAAAGCCTCAACTGTCTGGGCAAGATGCCAGGGACGGTTATAGGAAAAGAGAACTATGGGAGCGATCTGCATAGGATATAACATGTCAGGGGCAGCTGATTCCTTACCTGCCCAACATCAGGTCCTTGAATTTTTTAAGAGAATACCGACAAAAGGAATATAACTTAGATATCGGGGCGGCGAAAGGAGAGAGAACGCCTAACGTTTGGAGGCGCCGGGGCAAATTCTTCATCGTCAAAGGAGATTTCTTCAGCCCATCCGGACCCATAAGCCAATCGGCGTCCTCCAGGTTAAAGATGTAATCCCAGCCTCCGGCCAATTCCAGGTTAATATCCCTCTCCGGACCGCCATGCTCGGTCCCTACTATTTTGGGATGGTGCGAGTAATCATGGTTTTGATGGACGATCATCATGACTTGCGTCGCATCAATAACCGGGATTTGCATCTGGCGGGTCCTATAGATCAGCCAATTGTCCCAGCCCGGACGACCGATGGCAAAGGGGGGCAGATCCTGATACATCCCCCGAGGAAAAATAAAGCAGTCAATCCCCGCAGGCTCGTGAAGCCGGCCCCTGGATTTCACCGACTCATTCAATCGGCTCTGCCAACCCGCAGATTCGAAATCAAACTCAAAGTCCAGATCCAGGTCCCAGCGCTGACAGGAAACCAGAAACCTGTCCAAGGAAATATTTTCAATGACCTTCAACAGATTGGGGGTAAGAATAATGTCGGCATTCACATAGGCCATGAGCGAGCCTCTGCCAACTTCCTGGGCAATCTGGAAGGCCGAATTTACCATGGGGGTATTGTATTGATTGCGGTCCACCACCGGAACATGACCGACTCCGAGGGTTGAGGCCGTCTCGGCCATCCCCGTCTCATCGCCGATCAGAATGATTTCCACTGCCGGACCCAGAGTAATCCAACTCCTAATGGCGTTGCGCTGAATTATCCCTATGTGTCCCGAAAAAGGTTTAGGGAGAGTAAACAGGGTAATTTTCGGGTTATTATTATGGTTCGAAGCAACCATTTGCCTACCAGCCACCCTATTCTCCCGCCATTGCGCCTGAGAGCCAGTGCGGTTAGAGTTAGAAATTGATCCGCCAGTTCCAATCACTTAAATAATCCCCCCAGTGATCTAAGCAAATTAGGCTGCCCGGTCGCCTTATCAGCGCTCATCGCAATTGCCTTACGATATCTCCACGGCAACACGCGCACAGCCAGTTCTACAAGTTCCAAGAAAAAGAGTGGAACTGTTTTCTCATCATTTTTCACGATAACCCAATTATCCACATTCTTTAACAGAGTCAATTCATCTTGATTCACTAAACCCTTGCGGTAATAAAACTCCGCCAATTCATAGCCGAAATCATAACAGCCCACCATTCCACAAAGAATGAGCGATTTCAATGCCTTTGCCCTGGTAAGCGATTTTAATTCTTTTTTACCATCCAGTTGGATATAGTCCTTGAGCCAGGTAGACTCACACCATAATAACTGGCCTTTTGCCTTACCCGAAGCCCCTATAAGGTTTTTTCTCGGGATCCGGTTCAATTTAAAGTCAAAGAGTAAGAAGCCGTTGGCTCTCAGAAAACTATCAATCTCGGCGTACGTATCTTCTTCAACATAATTTTCGGTGAACCCGGGTTCAGCTTCAATAAAAATTGTGCTGTCCAAAATATGGGCCGCATTGGATAATATCGCTAAATCTAATCCTTGGGAATCTACCTTGATAATATCTACATCCAAGTTCTGTAATTCAGGAATACTGGTTAGTTTTCGAGTCGGTACGTTTTCATATCCTTCAACTTCAAATAAGTGGTCAAAACTGAACCTTTTTAGCCAGTTTTTATTAGGTTCTTTCAAAGAATAACATGAAATGCTTGTTGTCTTATACAACCGTCTCTCGCCGTCGGTATCTGCAATGGCGTAGGGTAAGTATGTTGCTGAATTAAAATCGTGCGATATCCCGCTCAATCTTTCGCATTCTTCTTTGTTAGGATCAAATCCGTAAAGATTGATCAGGTGGTTTATCGGTTTCCACCAGCTATTCAGATCGCCGCTGCAACCGATATCGATAAAATTAAACCCACCTCCAATATCTTGTAACTTAAGTTTTGATAACATTAAATCCTCCTTATCGTTTCTTGAGCATCGGGGTAATCAACTCATCCAACTGTCTCACACGCCTCGCAAAGGTGTGGTCCCGTAAGGTGCGCTTTTGGCCTGCGGCGGCAATGGCTTGCCGCTCCTCGTCGTGATCCAGCAGGTAGCGAACCTTTTCGATACACTCCTCGGCACTCCGGTAGGTAACCACCTCGAGTTCGGGCTCGAACAGGTCCGCCAAATTCCTTTTCCATTCGGTGATCAGGCAAGAACCCATGCCGGTGGCTTCGAACAGCCGCATATTCCCGGCATAATTTTCGGCTAGGTCAGCATGAACGTTTAGGGTAATTTTGGCGCGGGCTAGTAATCTATAGTATTCCAGCCCAAAGACGGGAGGGTGAATCCTTCCTAAATAGCTCTCGTCCAGGGTGGGCAACGTGGGATTTTCTTCCCAATCAATCCCCCGCCGGAGTAAGGGGATCCTGGCCTTCTGCCTCTCTGACAGACCCATTCGGCTTAGAATATTATTCGTCTGATATATGGCATTATAGACTTGTCGGTGAGCTTGAGAAGGCAGCGGCAATGGTCCATTAACATGTCCCCAGACTTGCAACGGAGAAAAGTTCAATAACTTTTCGATTAAAGTATATCGTTGGGCATGAACCCCCTTGGAGTTTCCAATAGTGCCGGCGAATATGAAGTCAAGGTCTGGCTTCTGATTGGATTTTACGACCTGTAAAACCGAGTCTTCAAACCCGTGTGTGAGAAGTTCCGCTTTTGCGCCACAATTTCTGAGTCTCTGGACGAAATGCGGTACAGAAGTTAAAACCAGATCCAAATCTTCAAAGGAAGCAAAATCTCCAGATGGCGCCCCCCTCCAGCCAATTAAGAATAATTCATGGTTGTAAGCCTGTCGTATTTGTTCCCTGAATCCTTTATCAAACAAAGATAAGTCCTGCAAATAAAGAACATCCGGCCGGAAGGCAGAGATTTGGGCCAGCACGATCTCCTTCAACCAGTTTTCTTTTGTATAATTAACATTATGTTCTCGAGCCCACGCTTTTTGCATGGGCTCGATAGAGGCGAATAAATCTTGGGCTTCGTTCCCCAATCCTTCCATGTGCCTGGCATAAAAATTCGACAAACTATACCAGGTGCCGATAAATTTATCGTAAAGTTCCTGGAAAGGCAAAAGTTCATAAAAAAAGAAAGGTGTATCAGCCAGGAACTGTTTGAGAAAAACATCATAAACCGTGGTGATTTTTTGAAAGTGATAATTCATAGAGCTACCACTAACGAAGCCAGGTCCGGATCGCCTCGGCCACATAACTAATCATCTCATTGGTCAATTCAGGATACATCGGCAAGGATAGGATCTCATTTTGGTAAGCACTCGCCACCGAAAAATCTCCCGGACTATGCCCGAGGTACTTGTAGGCCTGCAAATTTGGCAGGGCAATAGGGTAATGAACTCCGGTGGCAATGCCCCGCTCTCGCAAAAATGCTTGCAGGTTCTCACGATTCTTGGTCCTGATGACATAGAGGTGATACACGTGCTTCGCACCCGGAGTTACCTCCGGGGTTACCACGAAAGGCATATCCTGGAGCAGTTCATGGTACCTTGCTGCGTTTTGCCTTCTGGCTTCGGTCCAAAGGGACAAATATTTTAGTTTGACATTTAAAATTGCTCCCTGAATGCCGTCCAGCCGGGAATTCACGCCTTCAATCTCATGATCGTACTTGGACAGCCGTCCATGGTTGGCAAGCATCCGCACCCTATTGGCCAGACCCTCGTCATCCGTCACCACCGCCCCGGCATCGCCATAAGCACCCAAGTTTTTCCCTGGATAAAAACTGTAGCAGAGAACATCTCCGAAGGCCGCCAATGGAGTTCCATCGATTTCGGCACCATGAGCTTGGGCGCAATCCTGGATGATTTTCAGACCGGAATCCCGGGCAATCCTGCAAACACTTTTCATATCTGCAGGTTGGCCATAAAGATGCACCGGAATAAGGGCCCTGGTTCGGCCTGACAGCTTTTCGGAAATCTTGGTGACATCGATATTGTAGGTGTGGGGATCACAATCCACAAACACCGCTCGGGCTCCAGTCAGAGTCACGGCCTCCGAAGTAGCAACAAAGGTATTAGCCGGAACTATAACTTCGTCTCCCTCGCCGATACCCAGGGCTTTTAAGGCAAGAAACAAGGCATCGGTGCCATTGCCTACGCCTACACAGTGTTTTGCCCTGCAGAAGGCCGCAAAGTTGGCCTCAAATTCCTTAACGTGTTTACCGCCGATAAAGGCGGTGTTCTGAATCACATCGGCCAGGGCTGCTTGAATCTCTTTGGAGATGCTCAAGTATTGGGCCTTCAGATCAACAAAGGGAATATTAAAACCCATTTTATTTTCATTGCCTCCTTGTTAAATTCAAGATCTTCGTAACCAATTTTCGCACTCACCTTATTTTTATAGATCTTATGGCTAAATAGCTATCTTAAGGACCGCATGGTCAAGCCGCTTTTTTCGAAGCCCGTATAAACAATTGACTGGATAACTCTTCGAATTCCTTGCCAAGTTCAAAAAGAGCCTGGTATATGTTCCTTGGGAGATTTAAACCCTGCATTTGACCGCTGGAAAAAGGCTTTAACATATAGCCGAAACATTCGTAAATTTTGAATCCGGATTGGTTAAAAAGCTCCTTAAAACTTTCTTTGGTGAAACGGCCATATTGGCCAAAACGGATATTCCGTTCAGTGGAAGCGCGAGTATTTTCCAATAGCTTCGCTTTAACACCGACTCGCCGATGCAAAGAATTCATATTGGGGACGGTGGCAAGAATAAACCCTTCATCCTTCAATTTCTCTTTGACAAGTTGTAAAAAGTTTCCCGGTACTTCGATATGGTGCAGAAGACTAGCAAGGATGACGATATCGTATTGGTCCTTGCTTTCAAGCTCCTCGAAAAAACAGTTGTGAATGTCAATGTCAAGATCATAGGAGGCGAGGTTCTGGCAATACTTTACAGAAGGCTCGACGACTACCAACTTCCGACATACTTTCGCCAATTCTTTGGTCATTTCGCCAGTAGCGCACCCAACTTCCAATACCATTCGGTCATTGCAAAAAGGCAGAATGAGGTCAGTGGCGAATTTAGTGTTGACTATGTCGAAGTCCTGGGAAATATCATATTCTTTGGCTATTTCCTCAATTAGATTCTTTTTCACGAAAGTGCTCCATCAAAAGGCCACTCGCCTGACAAGTCCCGAAGGATCCACGTATCTCGTGTAAGCAACCTCCCGCCAAATTGCTCTTTGAAATCTAAAATACCCCATTTGATCCATTTCCCTCGGCTGGAAATCCCAAAGTTGAAAAATTTAAATCCTTTTTCAGCATAATGTGAAAAAATAAGCATAAAGAGCCCCGTGAGTGGATTTACTCGGGCATAGTTATAATCCTGGGAAATATAGAAGGTGTGGACGACCTCGTTGTTGAGTTCAAAAATAATAACAGTTCCTATTAATCGTTCTTCAAAAATAGAATAAAATACTTTAATTTCTTTCTTGTAAAGTCGCTTCAAACGGAAAATCTCTTCCAAACTATGGGTTGGGTCTTTTTGGTACTTAGCATTGAGGTTATTTTTGATAAGAGCATACGCCATATTAATCTCAGCCTCAGTCTCCCCTAAATGATGGCTTATTCCCAAACGCTCGTCTTTTTTGCTTTTAATGTACTGTTTCGTTGTCTTACGAAAATTCGGGTATGAATTTATATTTTTAAGGTCTATGACAGTGCTGGCTTCTTTTGAAGCTAACTCAAAACCCCGGTGCCAGAGAAGAAATGTCAAATCGCCGATAGAGTTCCCGGTGGGGAACTCTTCGGGGAGGATGAATTTTATAAACTTAGCTCCGTATATTGTGAAATAATGTTTGATGATGATGTCGACGATCTTCTTAAGGGCCTTTGTCTTTAGTTCATCCCGATAGATAATACCGCCATAAGTGCTGCCCGGATGAGAGACCACCCCCACCTGTCCGCTGCCCTCGTTGAGGGCAGCTGGACATACCGCCAAGATGGAGCCGTTTTTCTGATCACATATTAATACTGAGCAGTCCCTAAACCTGTCTCCATGATAGGAAAGAAATCGCTGCTCATGAAAAATTGTGTGGTTTCTGGAGTGATTCTTGACAAAATCGTCCCAATCTTGTCTCTTTTCACCGCTGTAAGGCACTACTTTAAGGTTATGGCAGTCTGAAGTAGACATTTTCGACATAGTCCTTGGTTGCGGCGTCGGGTTTGCGGATTGCTTTTCTGATGAACTCGCTGGGAAAATCCGGGCCTTTGAGTTCGATAAATAACTTCTCAATTCTTCGTTTATGTTCCAAAACCCGTTCTCGGGTCATAGTTCCTGTCTCAATATGCGGACTATAGCAGTCGAAATCAAGAAAGTCGTTTTTTTTCGGGGATTTTAGATAATTATTTTTCAGACAATCTGCAAAGAATTTTGTTCCTGGAAAAGGCGTGGCCAAATAAATAGATAAAGAATCTATCCTATAAGCATTTTCTTTAATAAATTCCTCTATATCCTTAATTGTTTCCTCAGTTTCGCCGGGCATCCCTAAAACAAAGTTAACAATCGATAATAGTTTCAGCTCGCGGCACCAATCTAATACTTGAATTACTTTATCAATCGTTAGATCTTTCACAATAACTTTATTGCGTATTCGATCATTGGAATGTTCGACCGGCAAAGATAGAGAAACAGCGCCGGCCTGTTTCATCCAGTAAAGTACATCTTTGGTAATATACCGTATAATCAACCCTGAAGGAAATGTCAGCCTTACGTCCAACTTTCGCTTCACAACTTCACGACAGATCTCAATAAGCCGATCAGGCGAAACATTACAAGCATCGTCAAAAATTGAAATAGTTTTATATCCCCAGCGGACCACACAATCCTCAATCTCGTCGCAAACATCTTTAGGTTCTCGCCTGCGCCATTTATATCCTTGAGTCAGGTGAACGCTGCAAAAGGTGCACCTTCCAGGGCAACTTCTAGAAGTAATGACAGGCATAGCGACCCCGTCTTGTTGATACCTCTCGTGAAGAAGCAATTGCCTGGCGGGCCAGGGAATGGCATCCAGGTTTGCTATGAAATGCTGCTTGGGCTTTATGATGACGGTGTCGCCTTTTCGAAAACCAATGCCGTCTATACCTTCCAGTTTATCGCGGTCGTTAAATTCCAGGGCTTCAACCAGATCTACGATCGTCGATTCGGCCTCGCCTTGAATAATGAAATCGGCTTGAGAACTTTCAAGGACATACTGTGGCATGGACGTGGCATTAATACCACCGAGAACAATATTCCTGCTCGGCTTGTCCTTCTTGATAGCTGCTGTAATCTCCTTGATGCGGCAGTGTTGGCTGGTGAACCCACCAATCCCCACCAGGTGCGGATCATATTGTCTGATCTCGTTGATTAATTCCACATCAGACATCCCGAAGCATCTATGGCTTTCAGTGTGCGGTCGAATATCATCCGATTCAGCCACCATATCAATGATTCGCACGTCATGACCAGCTCTTAAGAGCGCCGCAGCACAATATGCCAATCCAATCGGCGGGGCTTTTTTGCTTTGCAAATCAAAGCCATATCTGATGCTAAAATTCGGTTTAACCAGGAGAACTTTGTAAGACATTACCTTCCCCAAGAATTATGTTAATCCCTCGTTTATTTTTGCAATCGGTACCTTTAGTTGCGCCCGGTATCTTTACAATCCAAGCATTGCTGCGCTTTTTCAAGGATTTGGGTAACCTGCAATCCATTGTGTCCGTCAGTGATAGGTTTGGTGCCCTTGATAACGCTCTCCAAGAAATGCTGGCATTCCAGCCTCAAAGGTTCCTTAAAATCGATTTTGGGAATGAAAATATCACCTGACCTATTTGCAAGATTAAATTGCGCATAATCCTCAACCGATGGTAATTTATTCATTATGTTCTTTTTATCAATACCTTTATCGAAAATGACAATTTTGGCGTCTGCAGATACATCGTCATAAACCAACATCTTTTTGCTACCAACCACAACCAATTTCCTTGTTTTAGTCGGATCAAGCCAGCTTACATGTATATGGGCCGCCCGGCCTGAAGGAAACTCAAGATCCATAAAGACCACATCTTCAATGCCTTTCTGCAAGAATGACAACCCCTTGGCCGAAACTTTACAAGGGGTCTCTTCCAACCAGTATAAAATGATCGAAATGTCATGCGGGGCCAGGTTCCACATGGCATTGACATCTTGACGCACCCGGCCAAGATTTAGTCTCTGGGCCATTATGTAATAGATGTCTCCTAATTCACCGCTATTTATATATTCCTTTGCTTTTATCACAGCCGCATTGTACAAAAAAGTATGGCCAACCATAATAACTTTTGACCGGTCACGGGATATTTTAATCAGATCTTCGGCCTGTTCTGTCTTCATAGCCAAGGGCTTCTCCACTAAAACGTGTTTTCCTGCCATAATCGCCCTTTTGGCCATTTCGTAGTGCAGCGCTGCAGGTGTAGCGATGATTATTGCATCTATAGTCCCATCTTTGAATACCGACTCACTATCGGTAGTTGTTGTTATTGCGGGAAATTGTTTCTTAACTTTGTTTAGACTCGCAGAATCTAAATCGCACAATGTAAATTTTTCCACGGCTTCGAGTTGCATGAAATTCCGAACCAGATTTGGACCCCAATGGCCAGCCCCAAGTTGGGCAATATGCAAACGATGGTTATTCATGAATTTTCCTCCGGAAAAAAATCCTTGTAGTTGATGAAAGTTGTCTGACGGGGATCATTAGCGATCCGTTCAGCATTTTCTTAATCGCTACGAGGGAAGGTTTATAGTAAACTGCCTTTACTCTCAGTTGGGGCTCCGACGGCGCCAGGCCATCAGTGAGTCCTCCGACTGTCAATAAACTCTTGGCTGCATTCCAGATCATTGCTGGTAACACGTGGAATTCCTTAGGCTCTGGCCACTTGACTCGAAATTATAAATTCAAGAGCCTGGTTTGCCTTTCCATAGTCTGTTTCGATATACGGTGTATCCTCCTCAATCTTTTCCTGTTTGTCAGAATTTCCTATGGTTGCAAGTAGATCATCTGCATTTAAACAGCAGGAAAATAAACCCGTTAAAATGTAATCTGCCTGGTCTACAGCATAATTATGGTCGACAATTGTATTTGGAATATCAAAGGTAATAGCTTCAAACCCACAACTTGATCCGCAAGTTATATGGTGGTCAACTCCTCGAAATAATAAATATAGTGGAAGATCAGAAGACAGTTTTGTTTCATAATTCTCAATATTATTTTGATGCAATAATATCTCTATTTTCGTTAACTCGTTTTTATAGAGGGGATGCGCCCTGATGAGCCAGAGCCAGTCCTGGGGTGATCGGCGCATGGCTTCCAAAACATGGGCCGGGATGGGCTCCGCCAGAGGCTGCAGAGTGAAGAGGATCACTTTGCGGTATTTCTTTAAGGAGTCAAAAAATTCTCGGACCTCGGGCGATTCCGGATAACCCGCCTTCTGCTGGTATTTGGCCAGCCAAAGATTGCCTCCCACCACCGGCTGATGGTGCCGGCACCCATCCGGCTGTCCTCTCAGAATATTCTCCTTTGATTGTTCTCCCCAGACCCAGAAAAAATCAGGAACCAAATCATAGCCTTCCACCGGTATCTTGGTCCATTGGGAATACAGGCCATGGTATGGGCCTATACAGCCATGTT
>Ga0351890_10032_pt1 | contig 55130 bp, 52 predicted proteins | sample TotcelFGM3001M15_FD_206743 | JGI IMG/M metagenome (GOLD analysis project Ga0351890, IMG submission 206743) | Enriched cells from coal bed in the Powder River Basin, Montana, United States - Total cells FGM rep3 HSBNCT.FGM.300.1.M15 ...
TTCGCATGGAAGATAATTCATTCATAAAAGGAATAACAAATTTCTTGATTGATGCGCCCGTTGGATCAGTGCCAATATCAAACGTAGCTGCTGCTTGAAACCAAGTTGGATGGGCATGGGCTGTATTGGCAACCACTCTAGCGCCAATGGAATGACCAAATGCCCCAATATGTTTTAAATCCATCGCGGAAAATATGGCATTGGAATTATGTAGAGTGTGAATTTTCTTAAAAACATAAGATAAATCTGCTGCCTGCAATGGAATAAATTTATTTGCTTCTTCTTTTGGATTTTTTATTTCTGCTTCTTTAACGATATGACCATCTGGTAATTCAACACGGTTAATAAAAGATGTATTAATAGCAACGACAATGTAACCATGACTTACTAAATCAGTGATAAAGTTTTCATACAACTCAGCTGGAGGACCATCGCCAGGACTAAAAAAATTACGGGAAACGTTTTTTCCGTCACAATGAGCGCATTCTTTACCGAGTAACTTTTGAGTTTACTTAGCTGCTGAATTAACTGCTGGCTCTGTTCTGGTGTAATATCATGATGAATATCACTGATAAGCTCTTGTTGTATGGGTTGATAATAAAGAGCGCCGGTTTGATTTCTTTGAACAGTAGGATAATAAACACGCGCAACTATTTCATGGCAATGCTTTGAATTATCGGAACTGAAGTCATCTGGGTTTTTCCCATTAAAAATAAAATCGGGACAAATATTTTGGTTAATCCAATGAAAATCTTCAAAACCAACACCATATGGTCCTGTTGGTTTAGACAAATAGTGATGGCTACTTGATTGGCTACTATTTAAAGCAGCACAAGCAATATGAGAAAGCGTTATACATAATACTGTCACATAGACGAACAGCATGAATATTCTATTGGATGTAGTTCGCACAATTTTACCTTTCAGGGGATTCAAAAAAATTTCACAAAGAATTGTAGAGAAGAATTTTCAAAATATCTTTTAAAGCTTTTAAAAAAAATAGGTTCTTAACCATTCTAAACATTTTCCGATGCCGGTATCCACCGATAGAGCGTTGCAACAGAAACACCTAAATTCTGAGCAACATCTTTGGGTAGTGTGCCTGCAGCTAATAATTTCTTTGCAGACTCAATTTTACTTTGCGTCATCTTACGTTTTCGACCACCGACTCTGCCTTTTGCTCGTGCCGCAGCTAATCCTGCTTTGGTTCGTTCGGCAATTAATTCTCGCTCCATTTGAGCAAGACTCGCCATCACATGAAAGAAAAATCGCCCTGATGAAGTAGAAGTATCAATATTGTCGGTAATACTTTTAAAATGGACTCCTTTTCGCTGGAGTTGTTTGGTAAGGTCGATGAGTCCTTTGACTGTTCTGCCTAAGCGGTCAAGTTTCCAAACAACCAACATATCACCTTTGCGTACCACTTCAAGTGCTAGCGTTAAACCGGGGCGATTAGTTTTCGTTCCTGAAATTTTATCTTGATAGAGTTTTTTGCAGCCTGCCTTTTTTAAAGCGGATAATTGCAACTCTAGATTTTGAACGTGTGTTGATATACGCGCATAACCGACCACCATGACAAATAGCCCTTAATTCAAAACCCATTGACCATGACGCTTAATTTCATCGTGCATCGTATCAGGTGCAAGATCAATTTCACCAGGCCAGGTTACTGCGCCGTATTCAAGATAAACCTGATTAAACAAATCCGTGTCTCGGAGCTTAGCAAAAACACCGGCCTTATTACTCATAATCCGCTGTGATAGGTCAACAAAACCCTGTGTTCCATCAATAAATTCCACCTCAAGCTTGTAGTTGACAAGAGGCTTTACTTTCGTTAACCGCCAGGCAGCTGTGCATACTATTCCAGGGGTGATATTTTTTTCGGTGACTGATTTTGTTCGCATAATTTCCAATCCTCAAGTAACTCGCCACGATGTTCAGAAGCCCATTCCAATATTAAAGCTAATGCTCTACGAGGCATTGCTCCTTTAACACTTCCAGGGTATGAATATCAATAAGAACTTCATGTTCTGCATACAAAGCATGAAAGTGCGGTGGGGCATGATCGCCCCAGAACATTTGGATAAGTATCCCATAAAACATGCTGATGGTTGGCATTGGCAATTCAAACCTTTTTCTCAAAACTCATGTTAAGTGTAATAGAATGAGAAAATAGTTTCAAGAAAGGTTTTTGAGAAAGCAATGACCAGGATTTAATTGATGGCGCGCTGGTTGATGATGTTGAAAAAATCGCCGCTAAGTTCGGTTATCCTAAAATACCGATTTATTGTGATGCGCGTCTAGATGATGCTATTAAGGCGTTAGATAATGCCTGGGATACAACCACAGGGAATATCCGCCTGGGCCGCAATGCGGGTTTCACTATCAAGGAAACCAAGGAGGGGCAACCAGAGTGGAGTTTACTTTACGATAGCAGTGAAAAGCTTGATGATGCCTTTTTCAAAACCTTACCCCAAGTAGAAATTGCTGATATCGTGATGTTTATGGGTGATCGCACGGGAATGTGGGGTGCCTTCACGCATGTGAAAAGCCGCTATATCAAAAAGAAAAAACCTGTCACGTTGGCTGTTAATGCCAAGAACATTGGACTAAATGAGTATGAAGGACATTCCCTTTACGATATGGTCTATGGCAATAAAACGGACATTGATATTGACATGGTGACAGGGGATAATCATTCACTCAATCAGCTTAATTTTGTCGCATTGGAATTTGCTAGAATCTCACCCATCGCCTGGGTATATATGCTTTTCACTGGTCGTTATAACTTTAAGAAAAGCAGTGGGAATATTGATATCGCGGCAATGGCACACAGGCTTGAAATGCATTTGAAACAGCCCTTTTGGAAAGCTGCTTAATCCAGATTAATCGTTAAGTCCTGGCATTGCTTGATATAACCCGATTGTTCCAAAGCATTCCAACTATGTTCCAAAATTTTGCGAATTTGTGGGCTAGTAAGTTTTGCTTCCGTGGCGGACAATGCTTCAGTAGTTGCATTGAAATCATAAATAATTTTTTGATAATCTTCTACATCCAAACAAGATATTTTACTTTTTCCTAATGTTGGCTCAGCAAGTAATTTTCGCAAGAGAGACACAAAGTGTTAATTAAATTGCTTTAATACTTTAAAATAAAATAATCGATTATTGACAAGAATTAAAAAATCTAAATATTCTCCGGTATTGTCATAACAAAAAAATAAATCAGCAGCACCAATATTCTCCGTCAGGATTTCTATGGGTTTGTTATGTAAAGTGGCAGATTTTGGCGCAATTGCCTCAACAATGGCTACAGAATATATTGAACTATCAATTTCTAATTTAGTTGTCACATCAACAATGCTGACAAACATATGTATGCGTGAACGAGTATTAATGCAAGCAACTTATTTATTTCAGTCTAGTTCATATTTTCAGCTTGGGAAGGTTGGGAGTTTTGAAGTGGTTGTTAGTCAAAGTCTTACAATTTGCTATTTTTCAATCCGAATTTCTTAGCTATGATGTTATCTATCCAACGTTTTGGTAATAAATGAAATACCATCCAGTTCAAAATCTTGTGAGGAATTGGAGCATATCTAACTTTAGGGTGTTTTGATCGTAAAATAGTTAGTAATAATGCTGCCACATTTTCGGGTGGTAAGGCTTCTTTTTCTGCACTGCACAATATATAGTTTTTAAATTCTGTTGCAGGTTGTTTGTAAATTGAATTTTCCATTTCAGGCGGCATTGGTTCATTTCCTGCTTTATCCCAGATATTAGTTTTTATTGCCCCTGGACCAACAATTATAACGTCAATGCCAAAAATCATTAATTCACGTCGCAATCCTTCAGAGAAGCCCTCCATCGCATATTTTGAAATTGAATAGGGACACATAAACGGATAAGCATTTTTTCCTGCGACTGAGCTGATATTGATTATTTTCCCCGGCTCGCCAGTCAAATGCTTGTCTGCACCTAACATTGGAATAAACGCTTGCGTTACCATGACATGTCCGAACAAATTGACATCCAACTGTTTTCGTAAATCCTGAATTGGAAGATTCATCATTGCGCCGAAAACAAAGATGCCAGCATTATTAATCAGACCCCAAAGTTTTTGACCATTTAATTGTTGACGTACCAACTGTGCTGCGATTTTTATTTTTTCCGCATCCGTCATATCAAATAGCAATGGCACATACAGTGGGCCGCATTCTTTTTGCAGATGTTTTGCATCCGACATGTTTCTGACACTACCAAATACTTTAATGCCCTCGGCAGTAAACAATTTTGTTGCCGCATAACCTATTCCAGTTGATACCCCTGTGATTACGACTGCACGCATAATATGGTTTCCTTTTCAATTTTATACACATGCTTTAATTATAGGCTCTAAGACAACATAGATGAGATCCTACAGAAGAACAGTCAGAAATAGCGATTTCAGATTTTCGTTGCGTTTAAAGCATTTGGCTCAATTTCTTTGACTGCTTCGTGTATATTTATACTTTGCTGCCCAAACTTCAATGCTTTTATTTCAATACCTGCCCTATATAGAGTTAACACCTCCATATTGAGAATTTTAGTGTAGAAATTAATCGTAGCGTTTACATTTTTAACGGTAATAACAAGATGCTTTAATTTTTCAATTTTCATTACACCAAGCCCCTCCATACTTGCTCCAAATGCAAAATTATATGTGCAGCATAAAATAAATAGCTGTGTTATTAATATGAGATCCTTTGGTGTACTAAATCTCATTAATTACTCCCATTCAATGGCTGTCATGGCTTATAAATTTGATAAAGCATAAAGTTTTCATTATGAAATTGTATTTGCCTTTCATATCGCATCCCATATTTTTCTAAAACATTTTGTGATCTTTTATTTTCTGATCGTGTTACCGCTACTAATTTATTAACATTTAGATGAGTAAATCCCCAGGCTATAGCTGCAAGAACAAGCTCCGTTGCGTAGCCTTTATTCCAATGGTTTTTATGCAGCACATATCCAATCTCGATATCTGGTTGAGTATCATCATGCTCAAGATAAACCAGCCCTGCTCTACCAATAAATTCATTATCACTTTTCTCAAATACTGAGCCCATACAAAAGTCATGTTTTGTATAATGTGAAATGTCATCTTCCAGCCATTCTTGCACTGTACTCTTAGTTCGCGTACCACCCATAAATTCCATAACTTCTGGATCAGAATGTAATGAATACCAATTTTCTATATCATTCAGTATTGGTACTTTAATTAAAAGCCTTTGTGTTTCAAATAATATCGGCATATTTTACTCATATTACTTAAAATAAAGTTCAATAAAGTATCTAATTTTGGGTTGCAAATACAAAGCAGCCTGAGCACACAACTCATCCATTTCAGGAATTGCCCCACTAATTCCCATACTACCTATGTGTTGACCATCTTGAGTGATAGGTTGAAGGTGTCTTCACTACGCTAAGGAATAATTTCCAATTTTGGCCACTAACGAAATTTTCTCCTACCTGCCACACTCAATGTCCCTAAATATGTTCAGAATATCTTTTCACCCATTCTACCCCATCGCAGAGGATGCTTCGACGTATCATAGCTCATCAAAACATGATTTGCTTTTCCAATAATATTTTTTTGGCAAAATGCCCAAGAACAGCTATCCGCGCTATTATCACTATTGTCACCCATCATAAAGTAGTTGCTTTTGGGAATAACTACCTCAAAATCTTCGTTATCTCTGGTAGGATTTTGGTAAATGCATATTATCGAAGATTAAATTGATTTAAAATAAACGAAAAAAATAAGTTAGCTAATATAGAGAGAACTATGTTAACGAATAATAAGAAAAAAAATCAAAAACACGACCTTTTAAACAACAGTCAGTATGAAGTCGTTATTTATATGGCTGAGAACAATCATACTTGGAATATCAATCAAGAAGCTTTACTTCAGCGTGATTTAATTGTTAAACACTACGAGCTTGATATTCCAGCAGAAAATATCAATTTTAGTCGTGTAAGTATCTTCAGAAATGGTCAAGAACTAGACCCGCAAGAGACTCGACAATTTTGGGAATCGATAGAAGCCTTCTCATTATTTAAACCCTATGCAGAAAAAGTTTTTTCATCAGCATCAGTACCAGAGGAAGTAACTTTCAGGCGAATTCTTGCTATTGAAGGATATAATGCTGCAAAATCGTACAATCCGTTGCAAGAATCTTTTGCCGCTACAAAAACTAATAGCAACTCAACCGTTCCTATTTTCGATATAAAAAGAAGCTCTCTTGTTGAAAACGTAAGAACTGCCTGTGATGAATTTAGTTATGGAACAGAAATTATTAGCATTGCACACCAATACTGGGAAAGAGAACCAACTCTAGCATTGGAATTATTACCCTGGTACGGTGGAAACAAACCACTAGATGCTATTCTTTTAGATAACACAAGATACGGACAAGCTGTAATTCGTAGCAAGTATTTAAATGGCATCAGTTATGCTAATACAGGTTTAAATTTTATCGTCGGCAGTTATGAGCGACATGCCACTAGAAAAGAGAAAAATATTTTTTTTCAGCCTACTCTGCAATCAGCAGCCACAGACATTGTATTTTCGGCAGCAGAAACCACAGCAAATTACTCTGCTAGCGTATTGCTTCATTATGGATATAGAAGTGTACTTACTAATATAATATTACCAAGCATGCAAGTAATTACTCGAATTGCTCCTTTTGCGCTAACAACTTCTCCTCCAGGTTGGGCGATAGAAGGAGCAGCACTCGCAGGAGCATTAATTACTGATTATTATTTTTGGGAACCAGTTTGGGAATATATTGAACCTCGATCAAAATCAATTTTATCTACCTTCTTTAAGCTACAAAGCCAATCTTCTCCCCGCAAGCCAATGCAATTAGCCAATGTGTCGTTGACCTTTTCGCATACTCCCGCACAACAAACACAAAAAAATCTAACATTTTTGGATTCTGAATTGAATTTACACGCAAGTCAGTATCCGATAATCACACGTTATGATCAAAATAATGTAAGACCATTACAAATCACAACTGCAACCAGTCCTAATGGAAGCAGCAACAACTTTTTATCCTTAATAACTCCGCAACAACCTATAACATGGCCTTATTCTTCTTGGACACATTGGACACAATATTTTTCAATTATTGATCCTATAAGGAATCTACCAAATACTGATTTCATGCCAGTTTTTGATTGTCGGAACTCCAGTAACCTTGTTTATAGAGACCCTCTGATATTATTAAGTACTCCAAGCAACAGATTTTTAAATACTTTTATGTTCGATCACACAGATATTGATTATACACTCTCTGCCTTTAAAGAAGTTGAAAGCAATAATGACTGTACTACGCTCTACTCTGAGGCCAGTGCTCAATACTCAAAACTTGTGACACTTGGACTGGAAAATTCATGCAATCAGAATGCTAGCTGGGACAGTAATGAAATTAATATTGTGATGGATTTCAATTTATTACGAGCAGGGAAAACACCTAATCAAAATGATTTGAGTATAAGTTATCATACTCATTCTGGTTTTGTTTCTGATAACAATTCTGATGATCCTCAGGTAGGGATTTCACTATTTCAAGTGACGAGCGCAGGCATTTTCTTTTCTCCTGTGTTATATGCGTCAGTAGCTATTGAAATTACCGCCATGGGTTTGCTAACCGCAGGTCTAGCTGTAATTCCTATTACTTTAGCAGGTATAGGCATAAAGAAATTAATTGATCATTATCGTTGGAAGGCTTTGCCTACGGTAGAAAGAGAAGAGTCGACACTTTCTAGTACCCTGGACAAATTGAAAAAAGCTGAAGAGAAATCATTTTGTTGGGATAATTATAATGTTACGCATTTATTCTCTCATTGGACGAATATAAAAGAGGAACGTAAAAAAGAGGTAGCTAAAACACTGGATACATTGATTGAAATTCATAAAAACGATGATTCATCCATAATAACTTATCATGCGCTTAAATATGCTTTAGAAACAGATAACTTGGATATTGTAACTGATTGGCCTAATACAATTGAAAAAGGAATCAATCACTTCATTGATTTTATTGATGGTTTAGCAAAAAAAGCTGAAGAACAATTGCGAACTCAAGAATTTCAAGCAGCGAGAGAAACGGCGCTGACAATCCACCAATGGCTTCCTAATAATTTTTTTTCTTGTTTAACTACTGCTTTATCTTATGAACAAGAAAACATTCAACAAAGTATAATAGTTTTAAGTGAAGGCACAAGCCTTGCAAAAAATCCTGCTGAACAGGAAGCACTCGCTGATACCCTGTATCACTTTTTATGGCTTCAAGCCTTGCAGCAACCTGAATTGGCCGACAGGCTGCGTGAACATGCCAAACAAAATGTGTTTCATTATTCTCAAGATCAAAATAAAAGAAATGCTTATTTTAATACCTTGTTATTTGATTTCACAACAAAAACAATTTTATCTCCTGAAGGAATAATTACAGCACTTGTGGAGAGTGATATCACCATGGGTGACGAGCAACGTAGAATTAAAGGCGTTGCTCATATACAACTAATAACCCGCTTAAATGAACAATCCCCCTATCCTTTAGAAGCAAGCTCTTCCCAAAAAGAAATCGAGCAACAAATAAAATTTCATGCCCAGGAAGCACAAAAAGAATTTACTGCAATACAAACAAAAACTTCCACTGATAATGTTCACTTAGCCACAGCTTTGATGGTGGATCCCACATCAGATAAAGCGATTCAAACTGCTATTAAAGCACATTTACAAACAGCATTTGATTGTTTATATCGCAAAGCCGAACAATATAAAAATAAACCTTCGACAGCAGAAGAGACACAAAAAAATGAAACACTCACTCCAGAAGAACTCGACTTAGTGATATTTTCTGGTCGTAATTTAGTTGCTCGTGAGCTTGTGGATCATAATTATCAAATGGGTATTGAATTGATTGAAAAGATGATGGCGTTTAGTGGATTGGAAGCCTTGAAATTACAACAATTAGAAAATGATATGATTTTTACTTATTATGGATATGCTAAATTTTTGCATCAACAAGCTGAGGATGCGAAAAAAGCTGCTGATATAAAGCTAGCTTATGGAATGAATACGGAAGCTATTGTATACGCACAAGAGTGTTTAAAAATAGGCTTATCTGTTTTAAATAAAGATGAAAATAATTTGCAAGTGAAATTATGTTGTGGCTATGCTTATTTGATATTAGACAATAATGATTCACAACAAAAAGCAAAAGAATTATTTTTTAGTATTAAAAATAATTATGACAATAAACTATTGAGTAATGCTACTACTCTTGTTAGTGATGAAGAAAAAAATATTGCGGCGCTCGCACATGTGGCATTATCTGATCTAGCGTTAAACGATAAACAAGTTAAAGCAGAAATAGCGTTAAAAAATGCTATAAAACTTCGTGAACAAGCTCTTGTCATAGAGCCAGAATTACCGGCTGTTCAGTACTGTCTAGGAGAGCTTTTAGAAAATGCTGGCGAGCATGAAGAAGCGCTAGATAGATATATAATGTGTATGGCCGTCAGCACTGATGAAGATAATTTTAATCTTAAAGCCAATGTCAGTTGCGCCCGAATTTTATGTAAACAACATAGAATTCAAGAAGCTAAAGAACAACTTCAAAAAGCTAAAGAAATTGTTAAGAAAGAAGAGGTAACTGCATTAGATGTGGGACTTGATGCCATTTCTCATTATGAAAATGCACGCGAAAATTGTCTTATGGCAGAAGTAGGTACCTATGCTTTTTATCATCTTGCTAATTATATGAGTAGAAATGCTCGTGAAGATAATAGCTCGTGGTATTCTAAAGCGGCGTTGTATTATGCTTGTGCGTATGAATTTGTAGCCGATGATATTTTTAGTGTTCTCCAACAACAACAGCAAACCACTTTAATGAAAGGATTAGGTATTGCAACTCCCAATGTAACCGCTTGGGATCAACTACAGCAAATGGTAATGACCCCGTCGTTTTTCTTGTCTGCCGCTCATAAAACTATGCAGGGAGTTACTCTTATAAGACGCATGACTTCCTGGTGCGAACAAGGTTCTTGGAAGACCTGTGCTGATGTTGCGGAATGGGGTGAAAGTGCATATGGCACTTATGCAATGCGAGATCGGTATTATGAACTGTGCTATCAAGATGATGTATTTGGTGGGACTTTTTTAAACTCTTTTGAGCCCTATATTTATTTGAGTGGTTTCACATCACGTTGCATTAGTTCATATATTGAGTCTAGAAAAATTAATCGTGAGTATATGTTTGAACATCCGGCTATCTATTTGCTTAATGATGTTGCCAAAGGAGTAAGTTTTGGTGTTGGTATTTATTTTTTTGGTAAGATTATCGTTAAAAAATATGGCAAAGAGGTAGTGCTTAGTGCTGCAAAAAAATTAGTTCCTGCTTTGGCTAAGGGGGCGCTAGGTGCTACCGTCGCTGGTGTAGGTACTGCAGTGACGGTTGCTTATGTCGGCTATTTAGGCTATCAGCGTTATCAAGAAAAATCGTTAGAAGCCATAAAATGGAATGCTCAATTATACACGCGTGATCATAAATTCGAAGAAGCTATTGCTAATCTAGAAAAATATCTTGAAAAAAGACCTGATGATGCTGTTGCAAAATCTGAATTAATCAGTGCACGATTAAATTTGTTATTCAATTCTGGCGATTACCATGCTGTTATTCTGAAATCCGAAGATTTCAATCATAATGAAATGGATGAAATTTTCTGGTTGCGCGGACAAGCATTTTTAAAAATTGGCAAGCTTTTATTAGCGAGAGATGAATTTTTAAAATTAGCTAATGATCGATTTGGACCTTATGCAAATGCTCAACTTGCGATGATTACTTTTGCTCGAGGAGATCTATATCAAGCCAAAATCTATTGTTCAACTGCCATTCGTAATTTTGAATTGGAATTAGAAAAAACTTTAACGCAAATTAAAATTGCCGAAGAAAAAAAATGGAATCTTGGTGGTTTGAGTAGCAAAGCACATAATTTTATTAAACAACATCGAGATTTTTTTAATTTTTTTGGCATCAATGACAGTTGGTTTAAAAATCATGTTCTACATGAAGAAGGTCTAAAAAAACAAGAGCAACTTTTAAATGAAATTGAACAAGAAAAAAAATATCTAACTGCCATTGAAAAAGAAACTGTAGCAACTTGGACAAAATTTTGTGGTGAATTTGCTGGAACTTTAACTACGCTCATGCTTCAATGTATTTACCATTGTTTAGTTTCATTAAATCAAAACCGTGTGCAATATAATCTGCTTCCTGAGACGGAGACCATCCATATAACGCATCCAGCCCGCCAACCGGCTCGGGTTGCTAGTTGTGAACGTTATCAACAAGAACAAAGTAAAACTTCCGCAGCACGTTTTATTAGTCAACAACAGGGATTTACAGCTAAAAGATCACCAATGCAGTTAACGAGCAGTGCTCAAAATTATATGCAGCAGCAGGGAACATTTGCTGTAAAAAGACAAAATGCTACACTTATGCCAAAGAAAACAGTCAATTCAACGCCAAGGAAACTAACACTTTAGAATTTCTTTGTAATTTACATCTTTTTGAATTTTAATAGAGTTCAGTTTAAAGAAAAGCCCTTTCTATCTCTTAACTGAATACCTAGATCTTCAGCTTTACCTTCTAATTCAGTTAACTTAGCATTGCCGTTGGTTAACTTTTTCACCTGATAGCAATATTTCGTTACAAGGTCAGCTATATTATTTTTTGTTAACTCATATTTATTTGCATTTATGGGCGAATTTTCTTCTGCCTCTTCTTTTTCTTTACCTTTTGTACTGCCCTGTTCATTAAAGAATTTTATTAATTTCTTAGAAGGAACCTGGATTTTAATCAACATTGTTTCTTTGTTCTCTAATTGAGAATACAGTGCTAAAAATGTTTCGATAATTCCTAATAATATTGCTACCCATTCCGTTTCAAAAGCTGGATTTTTAGATATGAGTTCCTCAGTTGCTAAATAGGATGCCAATGCTTTCCTTAAAAGAATTTTTTTGCTTTCACTAGGTTCTTTTATTTCATCGGGGCTTGCTGCCTCTGCTTGTTTAAAAAATGCCTCAGCACGATAATAAAGTAACAGATGTGGAGAATGGTTTGACCAGCATGTTTTACCGTCTAACTGAGAAAATGAAAACCGAGTGGCTTTTTGATAATTACCAGAACAATAGGCTTCTAGGGAATAAATATCGGTTTGAGAATCATCAAGACCTAGAGAAAATGCAAAATCTTCTTTAGCTTTTTCTAGATTATTTAGTGCAAGATAAATGATACCTCGCAAATTACGGCCTTCCAAATGCTCAGGATATTCATTCAATAATTGATTAAGAGTTTGTAAAGCATATTCTTTTTCTTCATCGGAGTAACGATGCATCATAAATAAAGCTAATGCTTCATTATAGTAAAAGTCTGTTAGCTTTAGGCCGTACATTGCTTGCGATAAGTTTGGGTTAAGTTGTTGAAAGAGCTGTCGAGCTTGTCTAAAATAAAGGGCTGCATTGTAATAGACATTACATTCGGGAGATTTTAATAATAGTTGTCCTCGCTCATAAATTCTTTTTATTTCCTCTTGTAAGACCATCGAGTGTTGTTGGTTATATTGTCCACGTTGCGCTATCCAACCTTGAGTTAAATTTACCACAAGAGTAATGGGTTGTACCATAAGTGCACTTAAGATAGGTGCGTAGAGACCAATATTGTCTTTGACTTCTGGTGACAGATGAGGATGTACATAATTCATACTTTTAGCAACACTTTTTCCTGCTGCTTGCAAGGCTTTATCCCCCCAATGTAGCCCTGTTTCACTGAAAGTAGTAAAAAATGATGGTTTATATCGGAAGATGCCATAACTAGTAGCCGCAGTTGTTAGACAAAAAGCCAACAATTGCCAATGCGATATAGTTGCATTCATTAGCCATTGGCCTGTGGAAACTATATTATCTTTCGTTTCTTGCATACGAGATTTTTTATAAAGGGGCATAGGTTTTCTCTTTATTGAATAACTTAATAGCTTTTAGATGGTATCATTTTCATAACAAATTAAATAAATCACCCAGTAACTTGAGCGAAATCAAATTTGTTTTCCTGTGAAAATAGTCAATATTTTTTTCGAAAAAAACCTCCTAGTTGAGTCGTGAAGTTGTTCTTTTATAGACAATTTACAAATCACACTGAAATAGTCACCAGCTGGATGTCTAATACTGTACATTTTGTAGCACAAAACAATGATCAACAAAGCGAATATGCTCCCAACTAATAGCCACCAATTCACTGCGCCGAAATGCATCCAAAAAGCCAATTTGCAATAAGGCACTATTTCGAGCATCAATCAAACGACCAGACTTTTTAAGATACCCTGCCATAATTTTTAATACGTCCACCGTGAGTAACACTGCTTTGTCCTTGGGTTTGTCATGAGTAATACCGTCTCACTAGCATTAAGATAATTTCTTTTTCGATTTGCCACTATTTGAAGATAAACATTATGTTATTCTCTCTAGCAGTTTATGTTATTGGCAGAGAGTTTATCAAAATTTATAACTTATTACGACAGAACCATAATCTTGCATTAAACAATTAATCTTTGTCTTTACCCAATCTTAAGCTGCTAGAAGGTTTTAATTCAGCAGGTATATCCTCAATTGCTTGTGAATTCGATTTTGCAGCAAATAAACCTATAGAGCTTACAGAATCAGACATTCGTGAAACAATATTTCTTTCTGCTTCTAATCCTGGCGCTTGGGCTTTTATAGTAAGCTTAAGACATTTCCTGATTTTTTTAATAGACTCTTGCTCATTAGCTGACAGTTTTAAGTAAAGAATTGTTGGTCTTTCTTGCTCTTTTTCTTGATTTTTTGCATTTATTTCTTCCATACCAATTTGAGGAAAAGCAATTGCCAATATATTTTTAATTTCAGTGGCTATAAGATTTATTTCATCCTCAGATAAAACAGTATCAGTATTTATTGCTAAAACAAAGCTTCTCTTTTTTGGGTTAATTATTTGAATATGAAGATTATATTTATCGAATTTTTCGCTCAATGCAATATTGGCAATGTTTATTGTGGTATTTTTTTGAGCTTTTAAAGCATGCTCTTTTTTATTTATTTTTCGTTCAAGTACTTGTATTTTTTCTTTAGTATCTTTACGCTCTTTTTTTATTTGAGAAACAGTTGAATCGTGCACTTCCAGAGCCAAAGGTCTTATTTTTTCTGTTAATTCATTAAGTACAGTTTTAGTGGTTTCTATTTTTTTCAACCATTTAATATAAGAATATTCTTTATTACTATTTTTTAATTCATATAGAACCTCTAGCTCGAGTTTTAATTTTTCAATTTTCTTTTCATACACGTTTTGGCTTAATAAGTCTGAGTCATTTTCTAAAGCTTCAAGCTGCGCATTTATTAAATAAATTTGAATCAAAATTTGTTTTCGTAGCAAATCTAAATCCTTAAGCTCTTTGTTCTCTTTTTCTAAATTTTTTTTAGTTGTAGTCATCCATATCCCGATTGTGGGATGAGCAACAATTAAAAAAGACAAGGCAAAAGCATAATTAGCCAAACTTGCATCTACAAGAGTATCTTCAATATCATCTTTATTTTTAGAAACATTAAATAATATTGTTTGTACAGCTAAGGCTGTTAGGGATAAAGTATCAGCTAAGAGCAAAAAGCCAAAACCTAAGTGATTGACTAAAGGGAATGTTGCAAAAGAAGTTTTACGTGTTACTTGTATATCTTGAGCCAAAGCGTGGTTGCTTTTCTCTAGCTTTTTAATGTTCCACCACGTTTGATAATGGCCTGGTGCAAGATTTAATACAGCAGACATTAATGAAGCTGTAGTTAAAACTGAGCTCGCATTGGGCGAGTAAAAATTCGTTATAAGTGCTGGGATACCAGGAATACTGATACCCGCTAGGGTTAGCGCATTCCAGGCAGAACTAACATTCCATCCCCTAAAAAAATTGGCTAAGCTAGAAGTATCATGTAAGACTCTATTTTTATTTTCAATGTTCTTGTCTTGATCTGATTCATCTTCTTCTGCTTGTTGAGATTGATAATCTGCTTCTATATCTTTAGTGCTAATGTCTGTGTTTTTTTCAGATTCAGTTTCTTCTTCTGAAATATTTATTCTTTTCCTTTCTTTGCCTTTTTCTTCTAATTCACCATAACTATTTTTAACCATATTTTTTTTTGGAATATTTTCTTTGGAAATTGTATTATCTTTTTTTTCATTATGGTTTTGTATTGAGCTTTCCTGATTAGTGTTTTGAGATTCTATGTCATATACACTACTCGATTTTTTTTTGGGTTTTTCTGTTGGTAACATATTATTTCTCCTCAAGTCGTTTCTTTGTAAGAATAAAATTAAGCTATTGATTAAATTTTACACCATTAAACTTAAGGGATTATTAAAAAATAACCAATAAACTTTTCTGACTCTATTGCAAAAATATTGTGGTTACATTAATTTGGCACACCAATAATAACGATGGAAGGTATTCAGTATGGAAAAAATAAATTAATTTTAAGTGGCGACATGTTCAAAAGAAAATAATCTTATTGATTAATCTGTTATAATATCAAAGAAATGATGTTCAAACGTAAAATCCATGAATGCGGTGATTAAATGTTTTTATTCTGCAGAAGCGACACTTGTAGGAATTGAAGTTTATTGCATTCTGAAAAACTTGTTCAGCCAGAATCACTGCCATTGACTTAAGGAGTATATGATTAAATAATAGCTTTTTGATATTATTTTGTAACTTTAAAGTAACGTTCTACAGGAAGTAATAATGCATAAAAAATAGAAACGATTTCACGATTGTGCAATAAATTAAACGACCATCAATTTATCGATTTTTTGCCCCGAATTAATTTTTAAATTAATCCTATGTGAACTTTTTCAATTTCAGTGGGGTTGGGTTTGAGTCAGCTTTCGACAAAATATAATCTATTTATGGTGTAATGCATTGATTTTTAATAATTTTAAGCATCATGCGTCACAGCTAGTAATTTAGCAAACACCACTTTATCAAAAATGCCATCTGCTGAGTCTATCTGTGGCAATGCTGAACTTATCTTTGGCAAATCACACTTGCGGGAAAACATCATATTTCTTGGAGACGAAATATTTTCTTAAGGTAAGCAAAATAATATAATAAAGCATCTAAAATACATTGTTAGTCCCACTTGATGAGGCAAAGCCGGAGGTGTATGGTGAGTGACATCTCTATCTCAGATAATGGTCATATTAATTTACAATTGTTGGAAAATATATTTTATCAAGGGATCAACTAGTTTGTATTCGTTTTTAGCATTAAGCATAAGATAGTCTTTTTTCTCCAGTGCTTTTACTGATTGTGATGCGCTAGATAATGAAAATTTTGTTAAGGAAATAAATTCTTTACTCATCGGTGATATTTTCTCACCATACTTTGCAATAGCAATTAGCATTTTTGCTTGATTAAGACTTAACAAACCAATCTCATTAATAACATTAGTTTTTTCATCTAGTGCATAAGAGTGCCATGTTTTTTCAATGTCTTTTTCAGTAGGTAGTTCGGCTAAGAACCATAGTTTATGGCATAATACATTCACATAATATGGATGTCTTTCTGTTATCGTTAAAATAGATTCCATTGCATTCTCTGATATAGGCGACTCCCATTTCCTCTTAAATTTTCCTTGTATGAAAGGCAGATAATCAGCTTGATTAATTCTATCTAACGTAATTCGATCACAAAGTTTATAAAGGGGTTTAGTTCGGTCATCAAACATTGTACTGAGTAAATTACGATGGCTGCCGGAAAATATAAACACGATATGCTTTGATTCTTGCGCTATATGCCTTAATGCTCCTTCAATAGCTGCTGACTCTGCAATTTGACTGAGGCGTTGAAATTCATCAAAGAAAAGCACGATTTTTTTCTTTTTAGATTTTAAAGTATCATCTAATTTTTTTAATGTCTCCAATATTGTTTTTGCAGGTGTTTTTTTTGGTTTAGCAAAATCAATACTTACTTGAGCATTAATAAATTTAAAACTCACAGTCAAATCGGCAAAGAACTCTGTTACACTCTTAAGTGCTTTTTTAGGAGTTGATTCTAAGGAATAGAGAGCATCTCCCACTGCATTTAGTATGGTATTTTGAACTTCTAGTTCATTAAGTTCAGAAAATAAATCAAGATGAGAAAATGGAAATTTGAGATTGTCTAAAACATGTCGCACTAAACTTGTTTTGCCATAGCGTCGAGGTGACATAACTAGTGTAGGTCGCGCTGAATTAATATTTTCAATAAGCACACTTCTTTCTGTTGCGCGGTTACAGAAGTTCTCCCCTAAAGCCAGTCCTTGAGGGAAGAAAACATTGTTTTCGAGTGCCATATAATTTCCTTCATAAAGTACGCTTCATATTTTACGAAGTATACTTTATGAAGTCAATAACTAAAAAGGTTCTGTTGCTGTAAATAGGGGATCCGCAGAAGAAATGTCAAAAATCGGGATTTCAGCTTTAAACCCACCGAATGCTATGCTGTCAATTTTCCATAACAATAGTACTGTCAACTGACAATATCAATAGGCGTTATTATTCAATTGGTTGTCATATTCCGTAATTATTCTTGGTAAAAAGAGCAATGATTGCAAGTAAAAATGTTGAAATCAAGCAGCCACAGGTAGACCTCCTTCCCGATGCAATCATTGCTCATTGTTTAGTTGCAAGAAGTGTGTTTTTGTTTTTTTTGAAGCTATTCCCTAAAATTGTAGACCATTGGGATTCGGATAAAACCTACCATATTGCTCTCTCACTACGCCTTGATAAGCCTCTGGGTCTCTTGTAGGAAAAAAACGAGGTTGGGGTTGGGGATAAGGTGGATATGCCATTGGACTGTTACATTGAGAAGAAGTCCTATTCTGTGTAGGTGTAGGGGGTTGACATATTAGATCACCATAAACGGATGAGTAATAATTGCCCGTATCGCCTTGAGAAAGTCTCAATTCTACATTACTTCCAAACTGGTCAGGGTCCTTACCCCCCTCTTGCGGATTCATTGCCCAAGCTCTAGCATTTGGAAACAAACAATCATACCCTATCTGTGCCTGAAATGATTGCAAACTTTCGTCGCTCCCACCACGGTTCTCATCATGAGGATTTACTTGGGAATTAGAACGGGAGTTTGCAACTACTTGAGAAACACCTGGGAAAAAAACTGCTTGAGAACTAATTGCTGAGGGTGAAAATCTTGCTGGCGTAGTCGCTATTATCCGGGGAGGATTTTGAGTTTCTTGACCGAGCTGGGGATTATCCTCTAGCATCCAAGCCATTTGTGCTTGATATTTTTTAATAGCTTCTTTTAACTTAGCTCGCTTCCTATTTTGAGCCTCAGATTTTTTTAGAAGTATTAAATTTTCTTGTCTTAGTTCAGCATTATCTTTCAGTAGTTCATCACATTTCCATGTCGCGTCTGATAAAGCAGATTTTAATTTTTCTAAATATTTCTCGAGCTTTGCATTTTCCTCAGTTAAAATTGAAACTTGATGCTTGATCGTTTGGATTTTTTTTTCACCGGCTTCGATGATGCTATCCGCCTCTTTGTGTAACTTTGCATATTCTTTTAAAGAGTCTCTTTTCTCTTCTAAAAATTTTTTCTTAAGCGCTAAATTTTCATTTTCTAGCTGTTGAATTTTTTCTTGATTAGCTTCAAAAATTTTTTCCGTCTCGCTTATCTTAGCTTTTAATACTTCAAATACATTATCTTTGCTTGTGCCTAAATTAGAATCTGAATTTTGTTCAACTATAGTATTATACATGCCCGTTATCCCCATGTTAAATATTGCATGCATTTTAACATGGTTACTAGATATCTACCGAGGCATCGGAGCATAATATTTTAGAACAGTCTTTTATTATGAGCGATTGAAATAGGATTTACGTTGTAGAGGTAATGTCTTGCCTCATATTTCTTGAAAAGTAATAAGCTTATTAGACGATAATTATCTTTGCCGGTCGTATGGGATACTTTGAACTGATGACACAAGACCAGATTTGCTGTTAAAGGGTTTTGACGGTGAAGAAGAAAAGCTTTCACATTTTTCACAACTGATCTTGTTTGGGTCTAAGTTATTGCTTGTTAATTGCTTCGTAGCAAAGCTACCACTATGTACAATGGCCGTTAAACCTTTTGTTACCTCAGCTATAAAATCATCGCTAGCCTTAACAGAAACGACGATAGTAAGCTGAACATCACTTTGGCCTTCAAAATGATCTGAGAGTGCACTGTTGGTTATCCTAGTAAGCGCTGAACCAGTGTTATGTCCTCGACCACGTTTACTATTTTCAAGTTGTTCTGGGCTGAAATGTACTACTGCAACTCTAGCCGGGGAAGAACGATCTTTCGGCGCAGAAATGATGATAGCAGCCTCATTCTCAACTAAGGTTGTGCAAAGCGTTTTGCTCTGAGAGTTCTTGCTAGCAGAAGAGACTTCCGTAGCACCTGCTGCTACCGCAACGTCTTGTGTCTCTGCCTTATTTGTTTCTTCAGGTTTTTTTTTCCAAAATATCCCCCACCTATTCATACTTCACACTCCTCTCATGCTTAACTAACACGACAACAACTACGATGGCTTATTGTCTCTTCTTTTGCTACTTCTAGCAAGTCATTCTCATTAACTCTCTCAGCTACAGAAGCATTAGCGTGACCAAACCAACTGCTGATGCAAAGAGTTAGTTCAGACTTAACTTCCTCAGATATTATCGGTTTAATTTCTTCATTAACATCATGACTGGGGGCTCTATCATTTTGGGAAAAATGATGTGAAATAATCCCCTTTATGGAAGCAATTAATTCAACGAGTAAAGGCTGTGCCAAAGAAAACTCATGAACGAGCGGTAATAGCTGAACTCCATAACCTTGAAATTGTTCTTTGATAAAATCAATGAATTCCTCAGCATGACCAGCTAACCCTCGACTAATTTTCTTGATTATCTCCTCTAGTGCATCTTCCAACAGCTCTTGGTGCCAATCTTTGATAATTGTTTCGATATTGTCTGGATTTTTAATCATGGCAAAGATCACGTTATTTTCTGCGGAAAGATCCATGTTATTTGTAGAAGGGTATTGAGATTTTTTTTCATAATAATTAAGCTCATCAAATAAATGCCAGGGACTGACACAAAATTGCCTCAATAAATCGATGATTTTTTCAGCCATTATAGATTCTGCTGATTCTTCCTGCAACAATTGTTCACATTGTAAAAATATAGCATTAAATACCTTGTCTTTGATAATACCACTTTCTATTAATAAGTTAAAAATTTGATACTTGATTTCATTTGCAGATGGTTTCAACACTTTGGATTCTTTGCCTTCTGATATAAGTATTTTAGAGGCTATATATTGCAAGTAGTGATAAGTAAATGGATAGTTTTCAAATAATTGTGTTTTATTTGCAATAACTGTGTTTTCATAAAGTTCTTGCCACTTTTCTACCCAGATATAAAGATTTTCTATAATTATTTTTTTCATAAAACGGGCTTGTAATGGCAAGAGAATGATGTTGAAACTCTTTTCAAATAACCTCTTAGCAAAATCTTTTTTTAATTTTTTCTCTGCCCATTGCAAGAATGAGTCATTCCAGTTTTCCTGCACATCATCATAAACTTTTATCATACATCCGCTTTCAACCTGAAAGGCATGTAATAATGTAAACCAAATATTTTTATTACCCTCTTTCCCTAAAATTGGAGTTTCACAACAATCAGTGAACGGTAGCAATCCCCATGAACGATAATTAACGAAGACTCCCCTACCCTGCCTATCGACAAGATTACCTACGGTAAAATCATCGGTCTTTTTTTCATGCTTCTTTCGATAATCAAGAAGTTTTGAAAAAATATCTGACCTTGAAATCCATAAGGTAATCTGTAAATGCTGTGCTGCGATTAGGAAATATAGCATCAGCTCGGTTAAAATTCCTTCCGAGTCGTAATTTCTATTTTCTTCAGTAGTGCCACCACATAGTCTGATCTCTAATATCTTTTCAGAACCATCATCACTAGTGAAAATATCTTGAAATTCCCGCAATAAGGTCATAACACATCTTGGTATCGAAACCTCCTTGGGAACATGGGCAATTACCATCCTCCCAGAAGGACGATGGATAAGTATAATAGCGATACAAGTATCCATTTTATAAGAACCCAGATAGCGTATGTTTCCTTCATGATTTTCATCCATTTTCGCTACTAGATAAGCTCGTTCTAAGACAGTACAGGTTGACTCTGATTTTAAAGCAGCTTGTTTCACATCAACAAATGCATCGCCATCTTCTGCTTCTGCTCGCAATTCTTCACTAGAAAGAACAGTTATGGCTGCTTCCAATAAAGAAGTGCGTAATTTGCCGCTTAAGGTAGAAAATATCGCACGATCGATTAGCTTATACAACAATGGTTCGAAACAGGGATGATCTGAAACAGGATATTTATCAACTGTTCTTTTGATTAAATATTCAAATATTTTTTTTACTTGTTTAATAATTTCTTGTTCAGAGACTGATAGTAATCGACTAATTAATTTGATTTTTACTGCCAAGTCAATGGTTATTTCTGGGTAATCAAAAAAACCTTCCTTACCAGCAGAAGAGGAGTTTTTGGTTTCTTCTTGGCGGGTGTCGGTCATCTTCTTGTCTAAAACGCAGACTATGATACGTACCATTAACTTTTCCAGTATTAATTTATTTCCCGCATTTTTTTCTATTTTTATTGCTTTTGATGCCAGTTTTAATTCATTTTGCTCTTCCTCAATAATTGATTCGCCCTTCTTTTTCTCTTTTTCTTCGTCATCAGATGCAAGAATTAATTCTTCTGCAAGTTGTACTGATGCTTCATGCAGTTTTATTTGTTCTTCGTGGTTCAATTTTACTTTAACATTTTGTATTACTGTTGGTAGATGGCTATTTTGAGTAAATTCATTACTCAAAATAAAATAAGCTTTACCATGCTTACCATTTAGTACTAAAAACATTGTCTTTTCTGGAAAATCTTCAGCAAGAGGGACCGCAGTTTCATCATTAGCTAAATATATTTCATAGCCAAAACAACTTTCATATAAATTTTGTATATATGATGCGTTTATTGTCCATAAACCTTTACGAAAAGCTTTGTTTAGCTGAAAATCCTCGAGGTTAAGGTAAAATGGTTCTGCCCCTAATTGAAGTAAAGACGGAACTTTCTTGATGTGTTTCTTTTTACTCGTTTTTTTTACGCTTCGGTTCTTTTCACTTTTCTCTTTGCTATGTTTTTTTTTGCGATGTTTTTCCTTTTGTATTTCTTTTTCGCCTTTTTTCTCTTTGCGATCTTTCACTTTTTCGTGCTGGTGCATGTGGTAACCACCAATAATGGGAATCAATATAGATGTTCAAATATAACACAATGGCAGTGATTTTTACAGTTTGACTTTTGTGCAGCAGGCTTAATTAGATAAAAACTTGCCGTTCTTAGGGCTTTTTTTGGGCAATGAAGGTATAGATGGTGGGTAATATGGCTATTGTTAGATACATGCCTTCGTCAATTGGCACCACTAGGATACAAAAAATGTGGTAATTTTCAAAAGTTTACATTTAAAAAATGAGACCTAAATAATGCGTCAACGTCGCAAAAATATTTGTCAGAATCCCACGCAAATTCGACAAACTATTTACTTATTAGATAAGGTGAATTATCCTATGCACAGGCTTCAAGGGGCGCCTATACCCACAAAAGAGGATTTCACCCTAGGTTAGTTATCGAATTCAATATTATTTGTTTAACCTTTTTGTTTTGCCAGAGAGTGGGTTATTGGCTATAAAACTTAAGGTGCTTAAATGAATAAGTCACGTCAATCCTTCACCATTGAAGAATACAAAATCCAAGCGTCTATCCTATTAAAATCCTTACGTGGAAGTGATCCAGAAAATGCAGCTAAACGTTTTAAACGTCTACCTGAGTTCGCTGCTCTTTCTATTGCAGATATTTTGCAAAAAAATATTAAGCGTAAACACGCACTCCTCTTAATTGCAGTTGAGAATGGATTTCATTCTTGGCTGGATCTAAAAATGCAGGTCAATTTTATAGTTGGCGGCTATCTAAATTCATGGTTTTCAAATTACCCAGAAGCAAAATCGTATCTTCTCTCTACTGGCGGATTTTTATTGCCCTATAAAAACCAATTTTTTATTTGTAATAAGCATTACATTAAACAGATTGGCTTTGAACCAGATGATCCTGATTGGAAACTCATTGGCTATGATTGGGTAGCACCGGATGATAAAAAAGGATGGCAACGATTATATAAAAAATGGTCGCTATCCTTAGGAGGCCGCCATGAGTAATTCATTACCGAATAATGTTTTCTTAAAAGGCATTTGGGAACCATTAATTTCTGAATGCGATATTAACGACCCAATAGTTGTGGGAGAAATACCAAAAGAACTAAATGGTACATTTTATCGTAATGGCCCAAATCCTCAATATGTCTACTCAGAAAACTATCACATGTTTGAAGGTGATGGGATGATTCATACCCTCACATTTCATAATGGGCAAGTGCGTTATAAAAATCGATGGATACGCACAGAAAAATTTTTAGCAGAACGTAATTCGCGAAAGAGTTTATTTGGTGGCATGCGAGATTTCATGGAAAGAGACGATTCAGTGAAGAATTGTTCTGGCAATACCGCTAATACCAATGTGATTTGGCATCACAGTAAATTATTAGCGCTTAACGAGGGCGGGCAGCCAGTCAATATTGATATCAATGATCTTTCCCAATGTAATACTGACACCTTTAATCAAATATTCGATCGCAGTATGATGGCCCATCCCAAGATTGATCCCGTGACTGGAGAATTGATATTTTATAGCTATTTTGGCCCTGATTTTAATTATTTTATCGCAAATAAAAATGGGAAAATCAGCTATCAAGAAAAAATCTCGCTGCCATTTGTATGTCTAATGCATGATTTTGCTATTACAGAAAATTTTAGCATCTTCCCGTTATTTCCTTTGACTTATGATCTTCAACGCATGATGCGAAGAGAACCAGTTTTTAAATGGGAACCAAATTTAAATACGCGTTTTGCAATTATGCCAAGATATGGCAATGATAATAAGGTAATTTGGTTTGAAGATCAGGCAGCAATGGGTTTTCATGTGGTGAATGCGCGGGAAGAAGTTGATAAGATTATTTTAGAAATGGTCGTGATGGATGATATCCCTCATAATGTGATTGCCTTTGCTGATGACAGCATCTCTTACGTAAATTATTTTACGCGCTGGATTTTTGACCTTAAGAAAAGAAAAATCACTAAAGAAAGATTAGATAATATTAATGTAGAATTTCCCCGTATTGATGAACGCTTTATAGGGCGAAATAATCGTCACGCTTATATGAATGGTACTATCAATAAAAATTCATTAAATCTTTTTGATGCTATTGTCCATTATGATGTGAAAAACAACAAAAAGAAGACTCACCACTTTGGCGATAATTCGTTCCCTTTAGAACCTCTGTTTATTCCTCGGTCAGCTGATTCGCATGAAGGTGATGGATTTTTATTAAGTTACGTTTATCGTGAAGTACTGAATAGAAGTGATTTAGTGATTCTTGATGCACAACATGTTGATGCTGAACCGCTAGCTATTGTTCAGCTACCCCATCGCGTACCTTTTGGCTTTCATGGTTGTTGGGTTGACAATGTTTAATTAAGACTGAGGATTCCAATGTATAAATTACTATTTTTTTCTTAGTAAAAAAATAGTAATTGTCCTAGTATTTTCTTTAAGCCAAGCGACGATGGCACGTTTTGAAAAAAACAACGCTTGCTAATCTAAGGCTCTTGTTGTAACTCAGATCAATATCAATTATATTTTTTTGATATAAATCAATATTCGCACCAAAATTGAATGCTATAAAGTTGCATTAGACAGCTGAATGACAAAAGAACTAAAATAGACAAAATAAAGAATAAAATATTGGCATCAAAATTTTATGACAAAAATAGACTATGTCTCTACTGAAAGTAAGACACATTAATAGTTCATTTTAACAGCAATGTTTTATTTAAAAAATAATGATTAATACCTTTTTAATAAAGACATACGAACAAGATATGCATTTTTTTATTATAATAACTACGGTCGGAGATAAACAATGGATATGAAAAAACTATATAATGCGTTATCAAGTCAAAAGCATAATGAAGAAAATCTAAAAAAGAAGACTGATGTGGGACGGACACTATCTGAGCCTTTAAAAAAACCTGCAAAAGAAATACCTTCGAAAAATTCTCGTATTATTGAAGACCCTTCCCATGTAAATTCTTCAACCCCTATATTATATATTAATTCTGAAATAATATGCAGTTGATGTTCGCCTTTAATTAAAAATATTTTTTTAATTGCGCATGCATAATCTTTATTATTTATGTGGAAAATTAATCTCTTATATTCTGATTAATTTATGCAGGAGGTCCTTTATTCGAATTTTACATTACACGACTAACAAGGTACATTTGCAATTATGGAGATATTTTTATGAAGAATAAAAGCAAACACATGCAATTTTCAAAAGAAATTAATGCAGATTCCTCAGAGGAGTTCACGCGAGGAACACAAGTCAAAGGTAAAGAAAAAATTAACGAATCACCGGAGGAAAAAAAAGAAGGTGAAAATGTCAGTTGTTTGCCTTTTTTTTCAAAAAAAGAATCTAAGGAGAGGTCAAGTACACGCTTTGTTGATAGTGAAGTTCGTTCCAGTGAAGAAACTGAATCATTAATTAGAGAAAGAGAGGAGTTACCATTACGAGATAAACCTTTGCGAGAACTGAATACATTGTCTGCAAAACTTAAACATTATTCCTACTGGTCATGTACGAATTTTTTAGTTTCTATAGGTCTTTTAGCATTACTTTCTGATCTTATTGTTGGAATTCTAGAAGGATGGCCTTCGAAACCATTGAATAGCCTAGAAGACAAAGTACTTGATGGAATAGATATAACTATTGGTACTGTACCTTTTTTATTAATGATCTTAGATTTCTTTATTATTTGTTTATATGATAAGTTTAAAAACCCACCATTGGCTGCAACTAAAAGTGAGCGATTGCATCAACATATCCAAAAATTTGTTCAGCACGCAAAAGGAATAGATTCATCGATTAATTTGGATGAAGAAACCGCAGGAGAAAATAATTCTTATGATTTCGAAGAGTTACGAATAATTGAAAAAGAAATTGCTCAGTCAGAGAAAAATGAAGAACAAAATCAAAAATTTAACTCTACTGCTATAAGAGGATTTTTAACACTACGGCTTTGTGGTTATCTTCTCACAAGAGACGAAGAGGTAGCAGCACTGACACTCAGTTTTCTTGCAGATGGCGCTTATTCTTTTCTTGCGCTTTTCTGTAAATTTCTTCATATTAATTGCGGAAAGTTTCGTGCCAGACAGACATATGTTCCTACTCTAGAGAATCAAAGTGCTGGCAGAAATAAAGATTTTGTTAATATAAATAATAGTCAACGTATAACCCCAGACGCCGAGTCTATAAATCCTATAGCTAATAGTTCCCTCGATAGAGTTAGCTCCCCTACTATGAAGTAACTGATACTTAATAAGGAAATGATAAAAATAATCTCCTGAATATCCAGTGATAAAAGTTATATATTTGTTAATGCCTGCATACGTTTACAGAATTGTAACAAACGGTTACTTGAGATGAGAAATTCCTTTAGTGGAGTATCACAAAAGAAAATAATCAATAAATTTTCTTACTTTTGGCTGTATATATCTATAACTTGGATAATAATAATATACACTGGCATTTGTTGCTTGGTATTCTGTTAAAACCTCAATCAGATCACCTCGTTTTATGAAATCATCAAGTAAATAAGAGGGTAATTGAATAAGTCCTAAACTATTCTTAGCGCACTCAATCATTGCTGACACACTGTTTAATAATAAATAGGGTTTAATTGCTAACTTATAATGGGGTTTAAGATTAATCACTTGACTTTCTGGGCGACTACTATGCCCAATATAATGGTGATTTTGTAAATCTTTAAGTGTTTCTGGTATACCAAATTTTGAAAAATAATCTGGCGAAGCACATAACACATAACGCGTAGTCGCCATTCTTTTCCGAACAATTTCCATTTCTGCGGGAAGAGAAAAGCCAACCGCAATATCGACCTGTTCATGCTCAAAGTTGGGTATTCGTTCATTTATATCTATAATTAATTTCAATTTAGGATATCGTTGAAAAAAACTAGCTAATTTTGGAAAAATTAACTGCCTGGCAAAATACTCAAAAGCTACGATATGCAAAACGCCTTCAGGTTCATCAATAAGCTGCTGACAGATTGATCTTGCACCATCCAGTTCTTTCTTTAATCGCAAACATTGAGACAATAATATTTTCCCTTGCTCAGTAAGCTGAAGACGCTGTCCATGCCTTGAAAACAAATCTACCTTTAAATCTTTTTCTAGGCGTTTAATTTGTTTGCTTAATGAAGCCTTTGCCATACCCAACAGTGATGCTGCTTGCGTTAGACTGTTAGATTGGGCTACATAAGTGAATAATTCAAATCGATCTAGATCGGACATTGTGTCAACCATAGAGAAACAACTGTTTCTAATATTATATCTATATTTCTATAAATGAAACATTTATATTGGATATTTATCAATCAAATAATTTGGAGGAAGGTAATGAACGAAAATAACCAGACTGAAATCAATATATTAATGTCAAATGCTAAAAAAATCTATGAAGCTTGGAATATAGCTTGGTCAAACAATGATATTGATGCCTTATTAGCTCTATATGCAGATGATGCGATAATTGAAAGCCCATTAATTCCCTATTTATTAGGTAAAGAGCAAGGCGTATGCGAGGGGAAAGAAGAATTTCGTAAATTATTAGGGATAGCAGCAAATCGAAAACCTACCAATCGCAAATACTATCGAAAAAATTATTTTACCGATGGTAAAACTCTAATGTGGGAATATCCCAGAGTATCTCCTGATGGCGAGCAAATGGATTTTATGGAGGTGATGGAATTAAAAGACGGACTAATTACAAATCACCGCGTATATTGGGGTTGGCTTGGATTTGATATTATGAAAAAAGATAAATACTTTCGATAGAGAACATAATTTTAAATTTCATATGTAGAGCTCCATTCTATGAAAATTACATAAGTAGGCATTTATAATTGCGAAAAACGTTTTTGAATTAATGCTGCCATTTATAAATAGTTGGAAACAAAACGATCTTAAGATGATCAAATTCTGCCATATTTTAAGTTGAACCTTTATTCGGTAATATGCATATTATCTGTAATATGGAAATCAACAAAAAAAACATAAAAGGTAACTACTATGGAAACAGTCGGTTTTGTTGGACTTGGGAATATGGGAAGTAAAATAGTACAGCGCTTATTAAAAGCTGGCTATAAAGTCATTGGTTATAATAGAACAAAAGAAAAAGCAACGCCACTCATCGCACTAGGAATGCAATGGGCAGATTCCCCCAGAGAAGTTGCTAAATTATGTAAAATAACATTTATGTCATTAACCGATGATAAAGCTGTATCCGCTGTTGTCGAAGGTGAACAAGGTTTATTACCTGAAATAACAAATGGAAAATTACTTATTGATATGAGCACGATCTCCCCAAGCCTTAGTCGAAGAATTGCTGATAAAATAGCTACTAAACATGGTCATATGTTAGATGCTCCTGTATCCGGAAGTCCAGTAATGTTGGAACAAGGGCTAATAACTATTATGGTGGGCGGTGAGCATGCTAATTTTATTAAAGTGAAACCTACTTTAGAATCGATTAGCTCTAAGGTTTTTTATGTGGGGGAAAATGGCCAGGGTCTCATTTTAAAGCTGGCTATTAATATCAGCTTAGCAGTGCAATTCCATGCATTTTCTGAAGGAATGTTGCTTGTTCAAAAAGCGGGCCTTGATATGAATAAAGCGATTGACATTCTTCAACAAAGTGCAATTGCTTCACCTGGTATTAAATTACGAGCTCAATTTATTCTTTCTCCGCCAGAACACTCTTTATTTAGCATTAAATTGATGCAAAAAGATTTATTGCTGGCACTCGAGCAAGGCCGTGAACTCGGCCTTCCATTACTTACGGCTTCATTAGCCAATGAGGCATTAACTGCTGCATGTGGCCAGGGTTATAGTGAAGAAGATATATCTATTCTGTTTCAATCTATGAAACAAATGTTGGAGTAATTTATGAAAGTCCTGAATTCAGTGATTAATGGATTAAAATATCGGCTTACATAATCAATATATGAGTTAAAGAGAGACGCTTCGGAAAAAAACACCCAAACATCCTGAAAAAACGATTGAGTGGCAGCTATAGTTACATTTTAATAAAATCTACGGCTACGGGAAAATGATCTGAATCGCCCTCGTGCAATATCTGTACCTTCGTCGGAATCAAATTAGATGTAGAAAAAACATGATCATATTGATGTCTCAGGGTAATGCATCCTACTTTCCAGAACCAAGTATAGTCATGGTTATCAAAACGCTGTTCAGCATCAATATAACCAAGTTTCCTCAAAAATGCCACGGCCAATCCACTACTGCCAGTTTCATTAAAATCACCGATAATAATAGTAGGTTTATTTTTGGCTAATAAACCATTATAGAATTTAATCTCTTTTAATCGTATCCGTGGAGTAAAGACTGCTGCACTCAACGAAAAAGACATACTGGTTGGAGTTTTTATGGATGGTCTTAAATGCACATTTAAAATCTGAATCCTACCCAACGGAGTAAAAACATCTACTATCCAACTTGGATACCAGCTTACATAAGAAAGACCATAGTATGTGGTTTTGATAGGGTATCGGGATAAAACGGCTAAGCCCCGTTCCGGCACCCAATTCTTAAAAATCTGATAAGGATAACTTTTTGCTAACTGCTTTTTAAAATATAGTTGCCAAAACAATGAAGATTCTTGCAACACAAGAATATCAGGATTTAATTTTTGTATTGCTCGTAGAGATTTCTCGGGTGCAGTAATAGGCCAATCTATCTCTCCATCACTAATATTGTACGTAGCAACCCGTAACTGCTGATTTATCTTTGCATGAAGAAAGTGCGATGTTTCTGCCAAGCCATATAATGGAAAAACCATAAGGCTTAAAATAGAAAAGAATTTAATATATTGTTTCATAAAGAGATTTTAATTTAAGCTGCTGAAGCGCTAAACATCATAATACAGAATTAAATAGAAAGAAATAAGCTGACACTTATAGCCCAGCAGCAAATCTTGCTTAATTTACCGAAAAAGAGTAAAGCTTGAACATTCTAATCAAGCACGTATGCCCACCCTTTTTTAAAGAGATAAACTCCACTTTTTATAAACTATACTGTAAGCAGAGCCGCCTTTTTAGGAAGCAATAATTAAAAATCAGGAGGGTAATGCATGAATAATAAAATATTTTACAGCGCTATCGCATTGATCTGTAGTTCGGTCATGCCATTAGCTTTATCTAATAATGCCTTTGCTTATCAAGGGCAAGGACGTCAATATCAAGAGCAAAGTAGTCAGGGGCAAGGTGACCAAGGACCGCAGAGTCAAGGTCAAAATAGTCCGAGCCCAAGCTATGGTGGGCATAATCAAGGTCCACAAGGCGACCAAGGATACGGCCAAGATAAATATCAGAAGCATCAAAATGATTCGGGCAAATTTGGTGATGGTCAAGAACAGGGCCATGAACCCAAAAGCTATGGGCACGGATCTTATGGACATTACGGACATGGTTCAGACCAATATTATGGTCATGATGAACGACCCTATTATGGTAAAAATAGATGTTGGCGTTGGAATGGTGAGCGTTATGTTTATCGATGCGATAATGGCTACTCCGAAGGCTGGTATTACCATAATGGCCATCGATATTATCGTGGGCATCATAAACATTGGAACCATGAACATGGCGAACATTGGAAGAATAATGATGGCATGCAGGGTTCTGATGGCCAAGGCAAAATGCACCATGGTCAAGGTAATATGAATCAAGATCAGGGTCATATGCCACATGGCCAAGGCAATATGAACCAAGGGCAAGGCAGTATGAATCAAGGTCAAGGTAGTATGCAGCACCGTTGAGCCTTCTAAGTAACGTAGCCTCTTGAAGTAAAGTTATGACAATTCTTCATGGGGGCTACGTGAATGATACTTTTGAACTGCTTTTGGAGTTAGATCCAATCCTCTATTACACCTCTAACCCGTTTAGAGGAACTCTATAATTTTAGTCCATTATTAATTCTTATCAAAACCGTGGCAAAAGTTGATGGACAGAACTTAGTACTTTAATTTAGTGAGTATTGATTATTTTCCAGTAGAAAAAATTAATAGTGTTGATTCTCGAACATTCTCAATAAACACCTTAAAATAATTATTATACTTGCTGGAAACAATTACCCAATTTCAAAATTTCCCCCCTTCCCTATTTCTACCGATATTTCGCAGGAGAAACCTAGTTTCACTCTTTAGTTAAATTATTTGCAGCGACTTGATTTCCCGTGATGATGGCATTACGCAATTGCTCACTTAAATCATTGACGTATCCTGGTGAATGTGGAATAAGAATCGTATTGCTTTTTGAGGTGGCCCCCATCTCTTTTAATGTATCAAAATACTGTGTCATTAAGACTAAACTCATCACATCCGCAGCAGAAACTCCTGAAACGCTTTTTTGAAATTGATCTACCGAAGTCCGTAAGCCATCAATAATAGCACGTCGTTGATCGGCAATTCCTTGCCCCTGCAAAGCTTTACTTTGTGCTTCAGCTTCAGCTTGTTTTACTTTTAAAATTTTTTCTGCCTCTCCACGTTCATTAGCAGCAATACGTAAACGCTGTGCTTCATTGATTTCATTCATAGCGGCTTTTACTTTGGCATCAGGATCGATATCAGTAATTAATGCTTTTACAATTCCGTAGCCAAAACTTGACATCATTTCAGATAATTCATTTTCAACGGCATTCGCAATATCATCTTTTTTCTCAAAGACATCATCTAAAATAATTTTGGGAACTTGGGCGCGAACTACATCAAAAATAAATGCTCGGATTTGTTGATCAGGATTTTCCAATTTATAAAATGCTTCATAAATTCGTTCATCCAAAGCACGGTATTGCACAGATACAACTACTTTAACAAACACATTGTCTTTGGTTTTCGTTTCAACGGGAATATCCAATTGACGCACACGCAAATTAACTTTCCCTGCGATTCGTTCCACTATTGGAATTTTGAAATTTAATCCCGCTCTTGCAGAACGTTCAAACTTTCCAAATCGTTCCACCAGTGCAATAGACTGCTGTTCAACTAAAAATGCGCAAAGAGAAATCAGAGTAAACAAAATGACTAAAATAACGGCACTGGCGATTAAAAGCATAGGGTTATCCTCTCTATAATTAAGTGGTATATTACCATTACTACAAAATTTCCTTTAAAAAATCTTTTATTTTATGTTAAGTTACCAATGCAACATGAGTATCATCATAAGATGTGAATTTAGCTATTAACGCACAAAATCTTATTCTTCCTGCGGGCGCGGAAAAAATTGGTCAGTATGAATATCTAGTAAAGTTAAATGCGAGCCCAACTTCTATTGACAAACTAAATAATTTGCCCATTCGAAGTAGGAACGTTGCGGTTCTTTATGTGCATGACGTCGCACACGTACAAGATGGCTATGCACCGCAAACTAATATTATCAACGTTAATGTGCGGGAATGATGTTCATTTTCTGCTCTGATAGTGACACTACACTTTGCTGAACACCCTGGAAAAGCTTTAAAGCGAATCTTTTCCAAACAGCTAATGCGATCGATTACTAGACACGCACTTTGTTGGTTTAGTTTATTACGCAAAATAACAACAATGTTTTGCTACCCAGGGGCTACACTCAAGTTCATTTAAAAATACCCATACCCATTAAAACAGTGCGGCTACCAAGCAATACATTGTGGTTTCGTTTTGAAGGATTAAAAGTTGCAACAGTGGGAAAAAACAGTCAAGCTAGTAAATGAGCATTTACTAGCCATTTTTAACAAAGTTAGTGACCTCAAGCGCGCTAGCAAACACCTTCTAAGTCAAGAGAACCGAACGGAATCTAACCCGACCTGTGATCATGTGTTCATAAGCTTGCGCTACTTTTTCCAGAGGAAATTTTTCAATCATGGGACGGATACCCGTTAGTGCACAGAAGTTCATGGTGTCTTCAGAATCAATAGCAGTACCGCTGGCAAAACCACGCATAGTTAGCTTTGAAGCTATCAATTGTATTGCTGTAACTTCTATGGGATCGTTGGAGGCTCCAACAATCATAAGCTCTCCTTGAGAACCAAGACCTTTGACCAAGGGGCTAATTGACTTGCCACTGGGTGCCGTTGCCAATATCACCCGTGCACCACCGAGCTTCTGAAGTGTTATAGCAATATCATCATTCTCAGCATTGAGATAAATATGGGCTCCCAATTTTTGTGCTAAAGCCTCCTTTTCCTTTCCTTTAGAGATAGCAACCGTCTTAAATCCCATCTTGTTGGCAAATTGGATGCCGAGATGACCCAAACCACCAATGCCTTGAATAGCTACTAAATCACCGGCTCGTGCTTTGCTTTGGCGCAAGGCGTTATAAGTGGTGACGCCCGCACAAAGGAGAGGTGCGGCTTCCTCGAAAGTCAATGTGTCAGGAATGGCCGCCAGTGCAGTTACTGGAGCTATCATATATTCGGCGTAGCCTCCATCAAAGTGGATTCCTGAAATTTGAAGATTTTGACAAGTTATAAAATCACCGCGGCGACATGGTACACATTGCCCACAATAGGCTCCCACCCAGCCTACCCCAACTCGCTGACCTTCTTTCCAATGATTAACACCGATACCGATTTTGTCGATAACTCCCGCAACTTCATGACCAGGCACTCTTGGAAGTTGAATGTTCGGCCAAAGCACATCTCTAGTAAACATATCCGAATGGCAGACGCCGCAAGCTTTTACTTTAATGCGAACTTGATTGATCCCGGGTTCAGGAAGTTCTCTTTCAATCTGATCCAGTTGACCTGCTTTGCTAACTTGGACGATTTTTATCTTGGCCATAATAGCTCCTTGTTTATTATTTTTTATGTTTTCCTCAGTTCAAGCTTGATATTATCACAGTAAAAAATCTAGCAGCAGAACCTAGAATTATTCATCATATTTTCAATTTGATCAGCCAACCTATCAAGCTTACTTCTATAGGATACAACCTCACTTCTACCGTTCCAATTAGAGAGGATTGTTTTTGAAAAACAAATTTTTTGCAATAACGCCTTAAAATTAACTTAAATTTAATAGTTGCTAGGCTTGCTGGTCTGTAGAATAATGTTATGTGCGAAGGATAAAATAAAAATATTTTCACTCAAACAGTTAAGGAGAAACAACATGTCTAATCATTTTACTGGCCTCAATCTTGGCCCACCGCTCGGGGATCAAAGACTCGACCTGTGTGACCTCTATGCTTTCCAGTCGCCTAATGATCCAGCAAGAACAGTGATCATCCTTAATGCAAATCCGAATGCCGACGCCTTACATCCTGATGCCATCTACCGCCTCAACATCGATAATGACGGAGATTGCTTAACTGATATCGCTCTCAGTTACGTATTCTCACCTCCGCATAACGGTAAGCAGACTGTAGACGTCTTCATGGCAAAAGGCTCAGAATCTCACTCGCCCGAAGCGGTTGGAACGAAGATCATTTCTGCCGCCGAGGTTTCCTTCGGCGCCAAGCCAAATATCGTCAAGGCTGGCAACTACACTTTCTTTGCCGGCATTCGCAGCGACGCTTTCTTTTTCGACTACGACGGAATCAAGGCTTTGTTCGATACCTCGGGCGGTAGAAACTTCACCGCACCACACCTTGGTAACAAGTCTCCATGGACCGGCGTTGATTCAAATACCGAAGCCAATATCTTTTCGATGGTGATCGAGCTACCTACGAGCGAGCTTAATCCAAAGCCGGAGATTGGCATCTGGGGACGATGCAGCGTACGTGAGAACGGAAAACTTGTGCATGCCGATCGTGCAGGCCACCCAAGTGTCAGCAGCTTCTTCAACACCGATGAGACTAAACTTGAATTCAACGCCAGCGAGCCCGTTAATGATCGCAAGCGCTGGACTGAGCAGTTTATCCATTTGTTAGGACACACAGGTAACTATACTCGCGAAGAAGCAATCGCCGCGATCGACGACCATCGTCTTCTGCCCGATATGCTGTACTTCAATCCGTTGAAACCTGCCAAGTATCCCAATGGACGTGTCTTTACTGACGATGTAATCAATTTCCGTCTCGCTTTCCTCACCAAGGATGAATGTCCCCATGACGGCCTCAAGCCGCACACTGACACTCTCAAAGAGTTTCCTTACTTAGGCACGCCGCACGCGAAGACGAGCTAACTGCTTATAAAAGAGATTAATTTTTAGATCAGAATACTTCCGGGCTACACTTGAGGTGTCAGCAAGTGTAGTCCGGAAATCCGTTGGCTAACGCTGATTAGTCAGGCAAAACAAAAGCCAAAAGAAGCCTATAAAAAATTAGAAAATTTGCAGGGTTAATTTTTGACTTAGTAGAGGGTGCTCAAAGCTTCCCATACAATTGTAGTATTTTTTCTGTGTGACCCCGTCTCGCAAGTAGGTAAAAAGTTGTTGCACGAAATGTATCACCCCAGATGGGAAATTTAAAATGATTCTTTCTACGAAAAAGTTAATTCACGTGCTTTTGCTAACATTCTGGGCCGCATGGTTTTTAATAGTTTTTTCAACCAATGTCGCTGATTTTTTGATTTATAGCGGCATATTGCCACATAATATTTTATATGGCTCACATAATAGAGAATTTTTGTTGAAGGTTTTTTCTATTTACCATACTTCTACTGGCTTGGTAAATGCTATTTTTTTACTCGGATGTATTTTTGAAGGTATGATTGCAATTTTATTCGCAACCGCAGCATATGCTTTTTTTAAGGGGCATCTGTCGAAATGGCAGTGGACACAAACAGCTTTTCTTTTGAGCTTCTTTTTTTTAATAGCCTTTATACTTATGGACGAAATATTGATAGCGTATCAATTGGAAAAAGGTCATTTATTACTTTTAATTCTGAATATAGTGTCTTTTATAGCAATTCTAGCAATAGAATTTTTTCAGTTGGAAACCAGTAAAAATGAGAGTGGCTTCCAATCTAAGGCAGAACGAAAAGCATAATTTCATTAACTTTCATAAAAATCCGTATGAAACACGTAATTATCTGCTCTAGAAAAACCTTTAGATTATAGAAAATACGCTGCGCTGAAAATATATTAGGAATTACAATGTCTAATCATTTATTTGTTGCGTTAATTATTTTGTTCACTGCCTTCGGTAGCTCCATTTGGAATGCGTTAATTAAAAGTTCCATTGATCGATTAGTATTTGCAACCTTGATGGTGATCCCTCAATTTTTTATTGTATTCCCATTTTTATTTATCTTTCCTAAACCCTCATTTACAACATTTGAATATCTAACAATCAGTTCCATTATCCACACAAGTTATATTATTTTTTTGGGGCTAGCCTATAAAGAAGGTCAATTAAGCCATGTTTTTCCATTAGCGGCTGGGACTGCCCCTTTACTTGCACTAGGGTATGGATGGTTGATTGATGGGCATAGTTTGTCGAGCATTGCCATCATGGGGATCATCATACTTTGCACTGGAATAATGAGTTTAGTATTCATTGACAAAAGTTTTTTAACTATTTCCATGCGCAAATCGACATTATATGCAGTAATGACTTCTTTTTTTATTTTTGGATATGCACTTATTGATGCTAATGGTGTATTAACAGCAATAAGTCCCTTGCAATATATTGTGTGGCTCTTTGCTTTAAAGGCACTGTTATTATTTATACCTATGTGTTTTTTAGGAAAAATAAAATTAGTTACTATCAAAATGCATTGGCCACAATACCTTAGTGCTGGCTTGATTGCTGGAGCGGGCTACGCGGTTATTGTTTGGACATTCAGTCATAGAGAAGTAGAAGTTATCCTTGCGTTACGATCCACTTCAATACTATTTACAATGATAATGTCGATATTCCTCTTAAAAGAGAGTTTTACCTGGATAAAAATGTTGAGTACCAGTTTCATTACCTTAGGGCTCTTTCTAATTTTACTTACTTAATGTGAGTTATGGATAAAAAGCTTTAATATATAATCTTCCATTTGCCGTCATTGCGTGGAACTGCTTTTTGCGACGAAGCAATACAGATAAATTTAACATTTTTTATCTTTATAATGAAATCCTTGTAGTGCGAAGATTTAACACGTATTTTTACGTATAGATTATATTTATATGGGCAAATATAATTCAGCTTATATTTAATAGTTTATTTTTGTTCCCAAAATAGATTGGAGTTAAAAAGCTTCCGGAGTTATTAATATGAGTCAATATAAGCGTATTTTTATTATCGGTCATCCAGGTGCTGGCAAAGCTTTAGTTGCTAAGACATTAGCTGAAAAACTTGGCTGGCAATTTATTAATGCCGACTTAGGACTGGAATTTCATATCGGACGTACATTGAATGAAATCCTTGGAAAACATGGTGAAAAAGCTTTTCATCATTGTGCGTCTGAGATTTTAGCTAATCAACTTCAAAAAGAAAAAATTGTAGTAACAACTGACGCCAGCATTGTCTGTCATGAAAAAAATCGGCAATTACTCTCAGCAGAATTTGTCGTCTATTTACAAGTTAGCACTCCTATGCAAATGGAGCGTACCTCTCGTAATCCCGCACCTCTCACTAATACTGATTTGAAGATATTTCTGGATAAACTACATCAAGAACGCGATAGTTTGTATGATCAAGTAGCTAGTTTGTCGATTCATAGTGACAATAGTGCCCTCGAAGAGCATGTCTCAACTATCATCAAAACTGTTTTACAAGATAAAGAAATAAAAAGAGTAACCAACCAATTAAAGCTAGATGAAAAAGATTTAATATTTTTTCATAGAATCACCCATACTCTAATACACTTATCCCATCAACAAGCTGTCTGCCTCAAATTATTAGCCCAAGGAAGAACCTCAAAAGAAATCGCGCAGGAAATAAATATTTCTTACAGAACCGTAGAAGGTCATATTGCGAACACTATGGAACTATTAGGGTGCTCTTCTAGTAAAGAGTTAATAACTTTATATCACGACAGACCATAATCTCGATATTCACACAACATTTTCTATCATTCGCCTTGCGAGCATTGCCAAAATAGGGTTTGAATTCTTATAATACGGCAACATAATTAGCGCGATTGATAGTGCCCAACCTCGACCTCTTTCCCACGTGTTATCATCAATATTTTCTAAATTCTCTCTAAAGCACCTTCTTGAATGGGAGTTAAGCAAACTCCAAGCGATAATGAGATCACAAGCAGGATCACCTATGCCCACATCAGAAAAATCGATCACAGCGTTTAGACGATTATTTTGAACTAAAATATTTCCCGGTAAAAAGTCTCCATGTACCCATACAGGCTCTTGACGAAATGGTGGAACATTCGCTAATTGATTCCATAAAGACGTTACCGATTGAATATTAATCTCGCCTCTCAATTCACCAATAGCCTTTCTTGTCTCCACATCGAGTTTATCTAAAGAAATTCCACGTCTGGATGCGGGACCTTTAGCTAGCTTTATCCCATGTAGCTGGTTTAAAAAATAAGCCAAATCTTTCGCTAACAGTTCATACTCGTTTTCTTTTTCAAAATTTGGATTATGACCTTCATTCCATTTGGTCACAGTCCAAGGCCAAGGATAGGAATTATTGGGATTGCCTTTAAATAAAGGTTCAGAGATAGGTATTTTCAGAAATCGAGCAATCTTAGGAAGCCACTCGTATTCTTTATTGATGTTTTTATTGATACTTCCCATTGCCCACTCGATTCGCGGAAGGCGAACAACATACTCGCTACCCAAGCGAAATAACGCATTGTCTGTGCCACTTGATATAATGGCTTTTAGCGGCAAATTAGCCCAATGAGAGCACTGGCTTTTAAGAAGTGTATGGACAAGACACTCGCTTATTTCAAACTCATTTTCATGCATTTTTGCCATGATTTTCTACCTCTCAATCCTCAACCTCTGAATTGTACATAAAAAACCACCTTCCCTCGCAATAAATTGTGTAATTACCAAGGATAGGGATAGTTTAATCATATTATTTTGTATATTCTTTCATTTTATTTGCCGTTTAAATAATTCATTGTAATTTGATATATTGTTAATGCTGCAAAAAGGGATAGCATAACCCAATGTTGGTACATATACCTCTCGCAGATGAGTCCCAGTATGTTTTTAACTGGGACTCATCTGCGAGAGGTATATGGAAACTTCTAAACTTATCTTTGTCAAACGACAAATGTTTAATTGTGGAGATATTTTATGTCAGAAGAAAAATTCAAAAATAAGTTAGTTGCTGTTCTTAATAAAAGTATAGACACGGGTAAGGTAATGAACGCGTTAGCCCATATGTGTATTGGATTAGGCTCTGCCATTAATAAAGAAAATTTGCGCTTAACTGACTATAGAGATGCTGACTGTGGTTCACATCCATTCATTTCAGAAATACCTTTTATCATTCTCTCAGAAAATTCAAACAAAATCAGAAAAATACGCAATGAAGCCATTGCAAATAATATTATTTTTAATGATTTCACTGATACTATGACCACTGGCACTTACCAAGAGCAAATTGAGAGAACATTACTCGTGAAAGATGAAAACCTTATTTATTATGGAATTGTTTTGTTTGGTGATTGGGATAAAGTAACCGAGCTAACCAGAAAATTTTCACTTTGGCGATAATTAATTGCAGCACCATTTAAATGGTAAATGAAAATAAAGAATTAACTAAAAGCGCGCACACTGTGTAAGATGCTTTATCAAGACATCGACGGCAACCTTATTCATTATCCTTTTCCCCGATGGACATGGACTTGCTCCTAGCGATAAAGTAATATAGTCACTTTAATTATAATAGTGTTGACACTATAACTAGAATAGTTTTGTCATATTAGTTTAGGTCTGTCTCAGACTAGCGAATTGTCAACAAACCCTAGCCTCATTTTAGGTTTTTTTATGAAAAAAAATAATTTAAGTCCTCTTCCTTTATTTGATACATTAGAGCATATAGTTAATCAAGTCCCACCTAATTATTTATTACTGATTCAAAATAATGAATTTACCACTGCAATTAAATTCCTACAATGTTATGTTGGAAGCGTTGGTACTTTTAATTCCTATCGCAGAGAAATTGAACGCTTTTTACATTGGACTTGGATAATTGAGAAAAAATCCCTAAAAAATTTAAAAAGAGAAGAAATAGAGAATTTTATTCGTTTCTGTCAGAAACCACCAAAATCCTGGATAGGAACCAAAAAAGCGGAACGATTTATTGAAAAAAATGGGCAGCGTATTCCAAATCCGGAGTGGCGACCTTTTGTAACAACCATGTCTAAAGCCGCGCATCGCAAAGGTAGGCAAGCCGAAATCGAAAATTTTGAATTTTCACAATCTGCCGTAAAACAGTTATTTGCAATTTTGAGTACTTTTTATAACTATCTTCTTCAAGAAGAATATGTGTTTATGAATCCGGTTGCTTTAATCAGACAAAAAAGTAAATTTATTCGCAAACAACAATCCCACGCCCAAATTCGCCGTCTAACCGAGCTGCAATGGGAATATATAATTGAAACTACTCAAGCTATTGCAGAAAAAGATCCTGAAAAACATGAGCGCACACTTTTTATTATTACTGCACTTTATGCCATGTATTTACGTATTTCTGAATTAGCTGCAATTTCCCGCTGGACACCAAAAATGTGTGATTTTCATCGCGATCATGATGGTAATTGGTGGTTCACAACGGTAGGCAAGGGAAACAAACTGCGACAAATAGCTGTAAGTGATGCAATGCTTAATGCATTAAAGCGCTATCGTAAATATCTAGGGTTATCTGCACTCCCTTCCCCTGCTGATACAACCCCGCTGATATCAAAAATAAAAGGCAAAGGTCCTATTACCAGCACCACTTATATCCGAGAAATTGTGCAAATGTGTTTTGATCAAGCGATATCTTCATTAAATGAAGATGGCCATATTGAAGAAGCTGAATCTTTAAATGAAGCTACCGTTCATTGGCTCCGTCATACCGGTATTTCTGACGACGTTAAAAGAAGACCACGTGAACACGTACGTGATGATGCAGGCCACAATTCAAGTGCAACAACAGACAAATATATTGATGTGGGGCTGAGAGAACGTCATCGATCTGCTAAACATAAGCCAATATTGAATTAAAGTTAACTCGTGGCTTGCATCACAAGATGTTCTAAATTAAAAATTTATTGCGATTTTTTTTCGTACAGAGGGCAAAATGAGATAGGATTGTCTAGTAATTGCTGAACGGTGATGGTCAAAGGCACGATAACTTGCTTATGCCTACTCCCCTCCCCTCGCTGCAAAATAATCTGGCTTTTAGGCAGTCGCAATATTTTAGCTAAATAAGAAATTAATTCTTTGTTAGCCTCACCCTGTTTTGGTTTTGCATGAAGTGAAATATGCAATCCCTGATTACTAATTTCTAAAAGAACCGTCTTCTTGGCATTGGGTTTTGCCAAGATATTTATTTTTACTTGCTGATTTTGGATTTTGAACCACATTACTGTGTCTTCTGATATTTCATTAAAGGATTATATCTTATCTCCATGTTAATAATTGCTAAAAAAACGTTACTACTCACCCGTCATTCCACCTTCTGGGCTGCGGTTAAAATAGAAAGCGAATGACACCTGAAGTTTTCATTATCTAAACCTCAATGCTTATGACGATGATGAATATCGGGATAATGTGGATGGCTATGCAAAAGTGGAGCGTGTATATGCAAATGAGAATGAGATTCTTTTAAATCACTAGTTAGATGCTCATGCTGATGATGTTCATCATGGTAGTGCATATGTTCATGAATAAAGAATTCATGCCGATGTTTGTGTAGGTGTCGCTCAGTGAGATGCAACCAAATTCCTAAACCCATCAAAATTCCTGCCATTATTAATTGTAATGATAAAGATTCACCAAGAAAAAATATGGAAAATGATGCGCCCACAAAAGGAGCTATTGAAAAATAAGCGCTTGTACGTGCAGTACCAATATAGCGTAAGGCTAAAATAAAATAGATGATGCTAAGACCATACCCAAGAAATCCAATGACAGCACTGAGCGACAAAATACTCAGTTTATTTGCTAACGTAGCACCTAATAATAGTGCAAGTGTTACATTAAAACTGCCTGCAACAAGGCTTTTGATTAAAACAATTTTTAAGGGATCGGCAGCAGAAATTTTTCGTGTTACGTTGTTGTCAATCGCCCAAGCAATGCACGCACCGGCAATTAAGGAAGGGCCTATTAAATTGCTAAATATCAGATGTCTTTGCCACACGAGGATAATGCTGCCGATAAGTATCAACAACATGCCAAATATTAATCGTTTGTCAGTATGTTCTTTAATAAAAATCCAAGCAATTAATGCTGTGAACAAACTTTCAAGATTTAAAAGCAAAGAAGCAGTGGCGGCTTGCGTTTTAATTAATCCGAACATAAGTAGCGCAGGACCGAGAATACCACCAAATAATGTAGCGCTTGCTAGCAATTTGTAATCACGAGGCAACAAACTTGGTTCACGCAAAGTTTTACTAATGAATTGTTGTCGTATTAAAATAATGCTGAGTCCCAATCCCGCACCTAGATATAACAATCCAGCTAATAATAAAGGCGAAATTTCATTTATTAAATATTTTGCCGCAGGCGTGCTTGAGCCGAATAAAACCGCAGAAACAATTGCATATAGATAACCTACATTAGGATACGTGGTTTTTTTTAGCATCACTTAGCAATCCTTGCATCATTTCCGCCTCAATAGAGGCAACGCGTTCAGTATTAGTCGAGTCACTCATTTATTTGAGGGCTGTTTATTACGATACGCTATTATCATCCAAGTGCATGCGCCACAAGTTATTAGGCTTAAGAGATAACCTAATATCAATAAATAATCTTTTTGAAGATAACCGTGTAAAACCGTAAATACTTGGATGACATTAAAACCTGCAAATGTAAGAAGAGATAACCCCGTAATATTTTTTGTACGATACAACTTTACTGCTTGCGGAATGAACAAAAGTGCATTCGCTAGCAAGCTTAAAGAAAATCCAGCTTCAATAAGGAAAATTATTATATTTCTTGTCATAACGGCAAAGTAAATAGAGTCATTTTTTAAGCTACGTAAGTCGCATAGAATTAATCGCTAACGAAAGTGCAAGATTATCTCATTTTTGAGGACTAGAATCTACTTGTCCCAACCAAGAGACAGAAAACTATATTCATTTTTTTATTGATAAGAATGGAGCACTAGTCAATGTGACATTTTTTCCATAATCACTCGATACTAGTTATATTTCTAATATTATGTCTGGAAATATTAAAAGCATTATGAAGTTTGATAAAACTTCTTCCGCATTTTTATTTTTTTTATATACCTAAAGTAGATGCGTGCCGCTTAAAAATACATTGATTCGCTCGTGTTGGGACTATCATAATCTTCTTGGTTTTTTTGACTTGGCTCAACTATTATCAAAAGAGAGCGTAATGTTTTGTAAGACAGATTCTTATTATCACATATCAATATCTTTTGGTTTTTCTCAATCGAGTTCAGGTGAAATAAATAATATGAAAATTTTTATGAATCGTTCTGAGGCGGGAAAAATTCTCGCTGCGAAATTAAGCACGTATGCAAAACGATCGGATGTAATGATATTAGCGTTACCGCGCGGAGGAGTTCCAGTTGCTTATGAAATAGCAAAAGCTCTTTCAGTCCCACTGGATGTTCTCATTGTAAGGAAACTTGGTGTACCAGGATTTGAAGAACTTGCTATGGGCGCCATAGTGATGGGAGGAACAATGGTTTTCAATGATGAGATTGTCCATCAACTTAATATTCCAAAAGAGGCAATTGATCGTGTTATCCAATCAGAACAAGAAGAATTAAAACGTCGTGAAATAAACTATCGAGGCGATCGTCCTTTGCCGAAATTGACAGATAAAACTGTTATTCTTGTAGATGATGGTATTGCAACGGGGGCTACGATGCGGGCAGCCATTCAAGCCCTACGCCAATATAAACCCTTGAATATTATCATCGCAGTGCCTGTAGCTGGACTCGAAACATGTGAAGAAATGGAACCGCTCGTTGATAAAATGGTTTGTGCACTGAAGCCACAATATTTTCATGCCGTCGGAGAATGGTACCAAGATTTCTCACAAACATCAGATACTGAAGTGCATGAATTACTTAAAAAAAACAAATAACGACATTACTCACTAAATATTATAATGAGGTTAAAACATCCTCTCATCAATAAGGAAATATTCGTGTCGCTTCACAATATTTTTCATATATTTCAAGAGAAAAATACTCATCTAATGATGTATTAACTACATTAATATGTTTGTTGATTTCATAGATAAGCTGCAAGGTTTTGCCTTCTTTTGTTTTTAAAGCGTCTGGATCTTTATAAGGTATCGTTATGTTTGGAACATTCCGGACAATAGCCAATTTTTCTTCATTGGTATATTCCAAGCTATATTTATAATTGCCAATTTTAGCATTTTCGACTTCTTTCTCGTGAACTTGTTTTACTTGGGTTGTTAAGAAAAATCTTAGCTCATCGAGTACTTCAAGATATTTATCTTTTGCTAGTTTCTTCTCTAACATAGAATTTTTACTCAATTTTTTATAAAAAAATGCTTCGTTATTAATCCTATTGCTTAAACATGACCACGACTGTAAGTTTAAGTGAAAAAGCATTGTAACTCAATGCCTCATTTCCTTGACTTTTAATGCGTTTAATTAGATAAAAAATATTCTTAAAAAAATAATTTAATTATTAGACTTCTCTGGGAACCTAAAATAAGTCTATTTCGTGGATTTACATAAGAGTTAAACCAAAACGTTTATCATATGTATGTTGTATATCTGCATTTTTATGTCTGTTTTCTATAATATATTCCTCGTGTAATTGTTTAAAAAACGTCATGCTGCAATTAGAAAAATTAGGTATTGTACTAAAAGAATCATTAATAGAACCACGCGCTAAATTTGGATGTTTTAATACCGACAAGAAATGGTTGCCAGTTGCTGCAAGTCTAATGATAGGGACTCTTGGCAGAGGCATTTCTCCGTGTGCATTAGTTATCACTTCACTTTCCTCATTCGCGTAATAGCAAACAAATCCTGCATCTGGATTCAGAGTATCGACTATTGCTAAAATTAAATTAAATCGTTTGGCAAATTCATCAATTACTTTATCATCTGCCCATTGTTCATCCTGAAAATCAGCCCCCTGAATAAATAGCCGTAAGCTATCGCGAGGCAGTGTCCCTGCGGGAACATCAGCCAAAAAAGGATGATTTATGAGTTGCATTTGATGGATAACGGCATCATAAAAACAATTACCCAGATCAAGCACATCTTTTAAGATCCAACCTCGAATAGAGCGAGGACCTATGATACCTTCTTCCATAGCAAGCAAGAGAGATTCTTTTTTCACAGATTCTGGAATGGGTTCTGGAGGGCTATCAGGACAAGACGGTTTGACAAAGAGATAATATATTTGGCGATCCGCAACAACTTGTTCTCTGCTAAATATCCTATTGACTGGTGTGACTAATTTTGCGCGAGCCGCTTTCATGCGTTTAATTACTTCAACTAACTCAGGATCAAAACGCTGTTCACGAAATGCATTAAAAATTCTTTCTAAAATACGCATGTCCCATCGATCCTGCTTAAAAGCCAATTCATAAATACCCGCTCGTACTTGATAAATCAACAATGATATATTTTCGTCATCATAATCCTCGTTTTCTGTGCCTAAAGGAGAAGTGTCGGGGTGGGTCAGCATCGAATTTAAAATGTTACGTTGAAATTCAGCAGCAATCTCAATGAAATGAATAAAGGAAAATAGAGAATTTGTATGTCGATAAAAATCCAGTGCTTCTTGATTACACACCATGTCAGGCATGTCAGGATAAGTCGATCGATAAATAGCTTCATTAGGAGCACTTGAAAGATCCCAAAAAATGCTACTACTTACCTCTTGAGCGCAAGCTACCAGTTCAGGACTTGGTTTCAAACTTTCCATTGCAGGAGCATCACTTCTTTTAAGTGATCGGTATAATAGCGATGGCCAATTGGCCTTTAACAGAATAAAAAATAAAAGAGCATTATTTTTAGTAGCGGCTACTTTAGCAATCGACTGAGCATATTTTCGCATGCTTGCACTAAGATTGTAGGAAGCTAAAAATTTAAAATCAACTGTTTTATAGGTAGCGGGTAAGGCAAGTACACTTGCTGAAGTATTTGTAAAATCATAAGGCAGCGCGACTAACAACTGATGAGCATAGTATTTAACCCAGTCTAGCATTACGTAATTTGTGGAATGCATATCTATTAGGCTTTCGATGAATAACAAAATCGTTGAAACATCTGATCGAGTTAAGCTTGGTAACAGTGCATCGCCAAAAATATTTAAGATTAAAATCGCTCGATAATCTTGATTCAAGTTTATGCTTTCAGGATCAGTGTGCAACCTGATCCCAACGCTTTTTTCGGATAAAGCTAACGCATTTTTAAGAAGTACTTTTGAATTGCTCCATTGAAATGGTAGCATTTGATAACGACAAGCTTGATTAACAATAAAAATTGCAAAATCGGGTTCTTTCGTGTTGTAGGGCGCGTGAGAAAAAATAACAATGGGTATATTAATACCTCTGTCTTTTAGCGCTTGACCTAAGGCTCGAAAATAAGCTTGGCAAGTTTCGCAAGGTGACGTACTCATAACAAACTCAATTCTTGGCCCAATCAAAAAACTTATTGGAAAGTGCCTGGATGCGAATGTATTTAACAGTATTTCTTTATTTTCTAGAATCTTATTAATAAGCTGTTGTCCGAATTGAGGAAACCAATCATCTTCAGCGTGGGGTTGGCCTAAATCAATTAAATCACTATGAGCGATATTTATTTTCAAATTATTTAAAGCTTTATTTAACCATTCGCATACTCCCTGAGAGGATACAACCCGAGCACGAATCGATTTTGCTTCTTCTCCGAAGGTACCATGCATACTCTTGGCTTCAAACTGAATACTTTTAAGCAATGAACCATCAGCTAACCTAATACGGCATACCATTTTTACGCCTGAAACATTTCCAGTAAAAGGATAAAAATCATGAGCAAATCGGATAGGATTATTTCTTAAAAATTGGGTTGATTTGTGCGTCAACATTTTTGTTAACCGAAAAAAATAATCATCACTGACTTGAATTAAGCGCTTTTTTAAATCAGTTCCACTTAATTGTTTTTGCGAAGTAAAATCCAGCAGTGTGTCTAATTCTTTTAATATTGCAGGGTCGTGAACTTTAAGATTAGCTCTTCGAAATACGGGTAAAAAAATTTTGGGGAAAAAATTCTGAAAACTGGTAATGGTTGCCATCAAGTCCCTAAACCAACATTGAGCATAATTTTTGAGACTTGAGATATCATAATTATTAAAATTATTTTCTTTTAGATATTCCGAAAAACTTATTATCATATTCTTCCCCAGAAATTAAATTTACCTTCCTCTTGGCGAACAAGTACAGATGGTATTTCATTCTAAATTCATCTACAAATGCAAAACCATAAGCCAAAATAATAATCATTAGATCGAATTGGGCTTCTGGCCACGTCTGTAAACGTTGCTCACATTGACCATGTTATTTTTTTAATCCTGCTCTAACCTCAACAAATCAGTGGTCTGGTAATCTTAGAGGGCGTCGGCCTTTCTAGTTTCGAAAGATTATATGCTGGATATTCAAGGATTCTTTAGATAACTTAGATCATAAACTGGTAATGCGAGCCGCAAAGAAGCTTAGCTCTTTCGATGGGTGATGTTCTACATAGAACGTTGGCTCAAGTCAGCTATACAAGCACTGAATGGGCAAATTATTTAGCGTAACAAAGGAACGTGAAAGTTCTCCGGTCTACTCGACCAGGCATAGCATACTTTACACATTGTGGAATCGAATGCTATGGGAAAACTATTTCTCCTCACCTGCAGTCTGTTCTTTTCCCTAAGAAATTAGTAGGTAAAAACCCCATCATCGTCAAGCTGACGAAAGCATCGCCAAAAAAGCTATTACTTACATCCTGTAAAACTACACTCTTAATAATTTCAACTCGCAAACAAAACAGTAATTTTTATTATTTTTCATACCCTTAAGTCTATTTTCTCCCAGGGGGAAATTTGAATTGCCACATTAACTGGTAAACTACACAAGCTCTTATAAAGGCACTCTGCACCCCTTCAAAAAGGGGATATTTTTCTCTTACTCGTAATAAAGCAGTTTTCAACTCTATCAAAGTAGTTTCTTTTAAATAAAAGGCTTCTACTTCACATAAATCCGATTGGTTAATACTAATGCCGTGTTCTACTAGCTCAATGTAGTTACTCTGATTCGAAAATTTTTCAATCGCCTCCGCAAGCCATTTACTTTTTCCGTGCAAGCCATAACCTTGACTAATAACAGTTTCATGCATCTCACATTTTAATTTTTTTGAGAAGCGAACAGTCACTTTTTTTATTTTTTGTTTTTCCATAAGATTATTATTGCCCAATACTTAAACAAATTCTTTTTCAATTAATTTAACCAGCTTCTTAAAAACTTTATTGACAGTTTTTGCTGAGTCCCAATTTGTATCAATAAAATGTATTTGATGTTTAGCTATTCTTTTGTCTTTCAGGATAATTTGAAATAATTCTCGCGCTATGTTTTTATCAGTGACTTTGCCCAAGTTTATTACTTGATCTTTTAAAATCTTTCGTTGAGCTGGTTGAACTTCAGTTAAAGTAGTTTTGAAATTGCTAAGCGAAGCAATCTGATTTTTTGTTTCTTTAATTCTTTGTGTTATTTCTCTTTTTTGATCTTTACTTTTGATATGAGAGAGTTCATCTATAACTTTTAAATTAGTTATCTTATGTAGTTTAACTAATTCAAGTATTTCGGTTTCTGCTTTTAATAACGAATAATATCGATATGCTTGTGTGGTTGAAGTTCCCAAAATTTTTTGAAGAATCGATGGCACAATTTCTGTTCCATGAGTATCTTCATAGGCTTTTGCTATAGTTGTAAGATTATTATATTTTTCATAAAGTGATAAATCTTCTCGATTTATATTTTCAACCCACTGCATATATCGTAATTTGAACTCATCCGGCTTTTCACTTATTCGAGTAGGTATGTGTGTTTGACCTGCCAGCAAAGACGCTAAGAATCGCCTTTCACCAGAAATAATTTGATATTTAACACCATGTTTGTAAACTTCAATTGCATTTCTAACACCAATTTTTTTTATTGATTCCGATAGCTCAAATAATTTTTCATATTCTTTCTGCTTGATTTGATAATTAGAGTCATTTTTGTTGATACCATTCATTAATTCTTCTTGCGAAATGGTTAGCTTTCTTGGATTACAGGGATCGCGTTGAATAACCTCAACTGACATCAGATCATAATGTAATTGGCAAGTATTATTAGAAACAGCTTGTACTGAATTACGAATACCACTGGCTAATTCTTTAGCTATAGTAAAACGTTTTTTAATTGTCATTTCCTAACATCCTTTCTTCAATTTCACGACACGCATTAAGTACTTCTTGTTTAGCAGGGTTTGAATTCGGATAATTGAAAATTGATGGTGGTACTGCCCCATCTGCATCCACCTCAGAATAGATCAATCTTCGACAGATAACTGAATCAAAAACATAGTTAGGCATTTGTTTTTTTAAATCATCTAAATGATCTTGATGAATGATTCCTCGTTTAACAAAACAATTCGGCAGCACGCCGATTAGATTAAGGGGCTTGCTTTCTGGCCGCCTTAGTGTCTCTGACTTCCACAGATGAATCATTCCATAAATACCTTCAATAGGTTGTGGTTCCATAATTGAAGGAATAATTAAATCAGTTGCTGCTCGCACTACGCTGATTGTCAAAGGGCCTTTAGAGGGAGGAGTGTCGATTATAATTTTATCGTAAGACTTTTTTACTTCTTCTAAGTCTAAGAATGTCGCAAGCTGGTCATAAACTTTTTGAACAACTTCATCTCGAGTTACCGCTTCAGCTAATAAAAGTTTTGCACTATGGGAAGGGATTAATTCTAATTTATCAATATAGGTAGGATAGGGAAATACGACATCGCCAAAAAATATACCCGCTATGCTACTGCGGCCATTCCAATCTTTATCTTCGTTATTTTCTGGTTCATAATTAAGTTGGATTGGTGGTATTTTACCTTCTTGCTGGTAAGGATCGATTTCCATTTTTAGAAAGCGATTACTGAAATTTGCCTGCGGGTCCATATCAATGGCAAGCGTTCGTTCTTTTTTCACATAGGCAAAATATTCTGCAATTAGTTTGCTGATAGTCGTTTTACCAACACCGCCTTTATTATTAACAACCGCAATAATTCTCATTGCTATTCCTTATTTTATCGCCTACATTATACTAAATCTTAACTTCAATGCAATCAAAGCAATAAATAAAAACAGCAGCAGTTGTTTATTATTATTTATCTTATTTAAACGTTTAAGATAGCTAACTTAATGAAAATACTATTTAAATCCACATTAAAGTGTAGCTTTACAGTATGAATAGTGTAGATATACAGGATGACAGGTGGTCTTTTTCAGGATGAAAGGTGTATCTTAACAGGATTATAAGTGTAGACCTACGGGATAATAGGCAATTTAATAAAAATAATAGTAGGAGATTTTCAAATGGAAAAGGTTGTTAAAAATCCAAACAATCTATCAAATGAAAATGCACTTATTTTAAAAAAGCATGTGGGACTTATTCACTGTGAAAATAAGTTGTCTTTATTACAACGAAAAATTTGTAATATTTTGTTGTTTAATGCGCTAGATAAAATTGGCGATGAGGTGTATAGCATTTCAATTCGTAAGCTGAGTACTTTAATTGGCTATAAAAGTAATGATATATCTTTAATTAAACAGTCACTGAAACGGCTTATGTCGATTGTGATGGAATGGAATCTTCTCGATGATACAAAATTTGTCAATGAGAAAGAATTACCTGCGGAAATCATTAGTTGGTATGCCAGCACGCTTCTGGCTGGAGCTTCCATTGAGCGCGGAATAGTACGTTATTCTTATAGCCCCCAAATTAAAACAGTTTTGTCTTCTTTAGAAATATACGGTCGTATTAACTTATTTGTTCAAGCAAAGTTTAACTCATCCTATGCGTTAGTATTATATGAAAATTGTGTAAGATTTAAAAATATCGGCAAAACTTCCTGGTTTAGTTTGAAATTATTTCGCCTGCTCATGGGCGTCACGTCAGAAAAATATGAATTTTTTAAAGAATTAAAGCGCAATGTTATTACACCAGCCATTGATGAAATTAATAAAAAATCAGATATTAGCATTGTGGCTGAATATCGCCGAGAAGGGCGGCAAATTTGCGCAATTCGGTTTTTAATGGAAGAAAATGAAAAATATAAACCTCAATTTAAACGAGTTACGAAAACTGTTGAAAATAGCAATGGCGAACCCCAAACAAAAAGCGCAATAGTAGCCATTCTTGCCTCTGAATTTCTGTTAGAAAGAAAGCAAATTGAGGATATTTTTAAACACAATAATGTAGCGTATATTTTAGATAAAATTAATTTTGTTCGAGAACAAAAGAGCGTCATTAAAAAAGCCGCCTATTTGTTATCGGCTCTAAAAAATGATTACAAAAAATCAAATATTAAAACGGTTCAATCATTAAGTTTTGAAGCAACAGATCAATTTTTAAGAGAATGTACCGAAGCATCGAAGATCTCAGGTTTGAATAAAAAATTTATCGATTATAAACTTACTATTTATAAAAGCTGGCTTACTGATCATCCAGATAATAAAAAAATCAATTCAGAATTTGAAGATAACTTAAAAAACAATAGAGTGGTTTATGATTTTTATCTAAAAAAAGGGTATGAATCATTTATGGTAGTGCGAGAATTTGTGCTTTTTTTAGAAAGAGAATATAAAAAACACTTACCAAAGTGTTTATCTTTAGATGATTTTATTACTTCAGAAGAAGTGCAATAGAAGTAAATATTATTGCTGTCTGCCTTTGGAGGGATTTTAACGATGAAGAATCTCATTAACCCTCGTAATGTAAAAATTTGTGCATTAATTAATTTATGCAACAACGTCTTTGAAAAGGAGGCCCCTATTGTTGTTTATTCACTCAAGTAAAAAAAATATACGAGAGTAGAGTTGAATAGCTGTTCACATTTATCCATCTCAATTATGCATAAAATATGAACAAAATAGACTTTACTTATTAGAGCAAACAATATACATTATGTGCTGTCTTAGCAGGATTGCTTAAAGGCAAAAACTACACGCCCTTTGTAAAAAACTTCTAAAATTGGAGAGGGTTTGAATTATGTCAAAAATGTAATATATGCAATGAGGTTCAGTATGCATGATTTTAACACGCCAAGTGATAAAGATTCCAAAAGAGAAGAAGATGATTCCCAAGATAATCTCAATCCAGAAGAACTTGCTCGGCTAGATAAATGGTTAGAAGAAAATAGGGCAAAAGCTACTCCATTTAAAGGGCCGGAAGTAAATTTCACTATACTAGCAATAGTCCCAACATTTACGAAGGATTGGAGAGAGCTATCGGATAGATTTAAAAATAAAGATGCAGAGTTAGCCAAACTAAATAATATGTTTTGTCCTAAGCCTGATAATAAAAGAAAACGCGAAAGCGGTATCACTAGTGGGTTTGCAAAAATGTTAGCGCAAGAATCTACGCAATACGAAAAGCCAAAAGAAGAAAAACCAAGCAAAAAAGAAGAACCACAGCATAAAAAAATGTGTATTGATGCGCAAGAATATCAACATACCCCACTTTCTTTAAACTTCCCATAACGTTTTTTACCCCACATGTGTTTTACCTAAGGTTGGAAGGCCAACCTTAGAGCTCGCATCGAGAAAAGCAGTTCCTCAGAATGACAGCAATAGTGATATTTGGTATGCAGGAGCTGGACTACTATGAAGTTTTCACCTTACTCAACAGCACTCAAAATTTCTGCGCAAGGTATACGATAAGATTTATTTTAGGATAAGTAAGAAAAAATATAAGTTGGCATTCAAGCAGGATTTAAATTTTATTACGACTTTTTCTTAATAACATGATCGTGTGGGCATGGCAAGAAAAAAATAATTATTTTCTTGATCATAGTTAAATTGCAATATATGTTGCGGTGAAATTGCTTATAACTACTGTAGAGTCGGTTGAAACTATGAATATATCTAAGTCAGGGAAAATTTTATCGGTGAATGGCTGTGACATGTATTTTGAGGTGCATGGGGCAGGAAGTCCTGTATTGTTGCTTCATGGGTTTACGGGTTCAGGTGCGCTATTAACACAGCTGTTTAATCAGTTGGCAAAAACTCATCAATTAATTATTCCTGATTTGAGAGGGCATGGAAGATCAACGAATCCTTCAAATACATTTACTCATCGGCAAGTTGCTTTGGATATGTTTGCGCTACTTGAACATTTGAATATTGATAAAGTTAAAGCAGTTGGATTAAGTGCGGGTGGTAATACATTGCTGCATATGGCAATACAACAACCTAATAAAATTCAAACCATGGCGCTAGTTAGTGCTACTCCATATTTTCCCGAACAAGCTAGAAAAATTATGCAGCAATTTACTGTTGAAAGTAAGACTGAAAATGATTGGCAGTCGATGCGTGAGATTCATGTTCACGGTGATGAACAGATACGAACTATTTGGCAGCAAGCAAATGCTTTTAGCGGAAGCTATGATGATATGAATTTTACTCCGCCATTTTTAGCAAAGATAAAAGCTAAAACATTAATCGTGCAAGGCGATAGAGATCCTCTGTATCCTATAGAAATTTCAGTAGAAATGTTTCGGAATATACCTGATTCGCATCTATGGGTTATGCCTGGTGGCGGACATGTACCTTTAGATAAGCATACGACGCAAGTTTTTATAGACTATTTAATCAGTTTCTTATAAAGGCATTAGGCTTCGAAAGAAGTCTATTAAAAAATTGAATTGTTTGCCAAGGATAACTCAAGTTATCGCACTTACGATTTCTGTAAGATTAGAAAAGTAGAATATCTAATATCAATGCAATTTTAAAAGAAAAGCGTAGATTATAAAAAATAGCGGTCAGTCATATTGAACTCATTTCTTCTAAAGATAGAAATAATGTAATTTATAAGTTATAATATTTGTTCAGTTAACGATAGCCGTATCCAATCTAATTTAAAATTATGTCAGCTAATTTTCTTTCCGCACGTATAGATCAATTGTTATTAAAACAACTATTGAATGTTTCTTTTAATCCAAATCAAATTCTTTTGATTAATATAGATGAACCTATTAGCGCTCGAATATCTAATGTATTTGGGGCAAGTGATATCCATAACCTTTCTTTGAATGCCCTAGAAAAAAAACTAGAGCATTCTACTGATTTGTTTTTAGCTAATCTTAGCACTATTGTTCCGGAAAGTTTGACCAGCTTAATATCAAATGCTTGGAGGGTGCTCAGTGAGCAAGGGTTATTTATTTTTAGTATTCTTGATGCTCCTATCGTTAGTTCCCCTATAAATTTAGTACCTACTGAACAAGCAGTTATCCAAAATTTAAAACAAATTAAAAATTTATTTTTTTCTTATCATAAAGAATATTTAACTATTGATAATAATGATCAAACTGTAGATTGCATCATTTTTTTTATATCGAAACGTCCTTTGACA